>OJJD01000039.1_pt1 | contig 159236 bp, 98 predicted proteins | sample 1596011 | NCBI WGS metagenome assembly OJJD01 (sample SAMEA4350113, study PRJEB24818) | metagenome | biome: human; feature: gut; material: faeces | place: Denmark | collected 2013-09 | reverse complement strand
CTACCTCATCAATACAGATATAAGCACCGATATTCTTTTCGAATAGTAGCCAATCCTCTGCATGAACAAGTTGGTCCCAATGGAGATAACCACTTAGATGGTTACGGTATTGACGCTCCAATAAATCCCCGTCAACTCCATATAAAACACCTAAGAGCTTGCAACTGATCGGATAGCTATCAATATAGTTCTTTTAAAAAAGACGCAAAATCCTGCGTCATACGAGTACCTTCAGCCACCATACGCCAGTTACGAGAGATATACTCATTATGCTTCTTTAAGAGCCAGCGACGACGACGAATATTAAGGAAGACCTTCTTGCCACGGAGATGAAAATCCTGAACAATAACAGGGTCATAAAAGCCTTTACTCTCAGTATCCTGATCTGTATACTTCTCAGGAACGATATTTTTCTCCTCAAGGTAGAACACAACTTCATTTACGCTTTCCTTCACATCAACAAGATCAAAGTAATCTAAAGTGCCTTCAGGAAGAAGAAGGCGATAACCGTTTAACTCCATAAGCTATGAATTTGGAGACAAAGATAACAATTTATAAATTTACCCCTCAGCTTTTTACATTGACCCATTTTCCGGATCAGTTTTCCAAAATATTCTTGGCGTATCAGCCTTTCTCACTAGAAAGTTCGAAGCATTTATGCCCTCATGCCCTCACTGCAAACATAACAAGCTAACTATAAACCATTTATACGCCAATGGTAAAAATACTTGCTCTCACTCATACCCTCATGCCCTCACTACATTTTCAAGGAAAATTTCACATAGCATACTGTTTATCAATCATATACTCTATTTTTTATAAACTATTCCAGCTTGACACAAAGTAGAGCATTCCAAGGCTTTTTCTTAAAAAAAGCACCATAAAAGATTTGTACCTCCAAGGAATGACGGCTTACGATGCATCGGCAGAGATAAAAAACACCCCTGCCCTGATGTGGATTTTCATTCTGAACGTATGGAAGTTCATATACATACATATAAGAATGAATATAATATATGTATAACCCTGTACATACACCGGATTCATCACTAAAAAATTTTACCTGTATCCCCAAACCTTTCCCGCCGTATGATTAAGGGTTTTCTTCCCGTCTGTTTTATCTCCGCAAGCCTTTGGAGTTATCTCCATAAGCTTTGGAGTTATCTCCCAAGGCTATGGAGTTAACTCCAAAGGCTATGGAGATAGAATACATCCGCATAAAAAGGGTTAATCTGGAGATAGAAAAGGCTTAGGCAACAGGGCTGGATGCGATATGCATTCTTTTAATCCCGCCGACGGATTATTATTTTTCCGTATCTCCTCCTCTTGAATGTCACAACAGCAGAAAAACCGGACCGACAAACTTCTTTCACACACACTACAGATGTTTATACCGAGCCTGAAAAAAGATATGAATGGAACAATAAAAACAACCTTCATTAAATTTCTACCACCTCAATTTACCAACTGTTCAAACAAATGGCCACACTGTTCTATTTCTCCCTTTTAAACATAAATAATACCGATGGCTTGTTCATTCCTAGAATAATAAATACCTTTGCAGCCTTAATAAAAAAGCAATGAAGTTTGATATAAAAAAACATATTTATTTAATACTTTTATTCATCTTATCTTTCACTGTAGAGACAGCTCAGTCACAAGAAGTTACCAACATCCATATAGCAGCGACAGATACGGTGCCAACCTATACCAGCGACTCTGCCGTTATCAATTTCTTAAAGGATGCCGGCATTCCTATCACCCAAAACAGCAAACTGAAATTATTAAAAAGCGGTCGGGCCAAATTCATCGATCTCTTTGAAGAAATACGGCATGCCAAACATCATATCCACTTAGAATACTTCAATTTTCGTAACGATTCCATAGCGAACGCACTATTTGATTTATTGGGAGAAAAAGTGAAAGAAGGAGTGGAAGTCAGAGCTTTGTTTGATGCCTTCGGCAATTTGTCAAACAACAAGCCATTGAAAAAGAAACACATACAAGCAATCCGTGACAAAGGAATCGAAATTGTCAAGTTCGACCCTTTCAAATTCCCCTATATCAATCATGCCCTGCACAGAGACCATCGCAAGATTGTAGTCATAGACGGAAAAATAGGATATACCGGTGGCATGAACATAGCCAATTACTATATAAAGGGTCTGCCGGAAATAGGCGACTGGCGCGACATGCATATCCGTATAGAGGGAAATGCCGTAAACGAATTGCAGGACATCTTCCTGGCCATGTGGAACAAAAGCACTAAACAACACGTAAGCGGAAGCCAATACTATCCCCTACGAAACGATTCTACTTTCAAGGGAAATAAGAATGTAGCCATTGTAGACCGCATTCCGAAAAAAGAGCCCAGACTGATGAGGCAGACTTATATCAAGTCCATTGATGCCGCACAGGATAAAATACAAATAGTGAATCCCTATTTCACTCCCATTCCAAGCATTAAAAAAGCCATAAAACGTGCGTTGAAGCGAGGCGTTGAAGTAGAAATCATGATACCGGGCAAATCGGATATTCCTTTTACCCCCGATGCCGCGTTCTATACAGCAAACAAGCTGCGTAAGAAAGGAGCAAAGATTTATGTGTACAATGGCGGGTTCCACCACTCTAAGATCATGATGGTGGACAGCCTGTTCTGCACTGTGGGAAGTACGAATCTGAACAGCCGCAGCCTACGCTATGACTATGAGGTCAACGCTTTCATTTTTGACAAAGAAACCACACATGAACTGAACACCATGTTCGAGCATGACAAGCTGGACAGTACCCTGTTTACCAAGGAAGAATATAAAAAACGCTCCGGATGGAAACGCTTCGTCGGTTGGTTCGCCAATCTGTTCACTCCATTCCTATAAACCTCCGCCACTTCCCCAAACAAAGGTTTACAGATTATTTCATCTCCTGCAAGGACGGGGCTTATCCCATCCGCAAGTATTCTCCATGCAGTAAAGCTTGACAGGTCATCATCAAAGAGAGCAATGCCTGTAGGCAGGAGAAATGTTACTCCACCATCACGGACGGTATCCCTGACAAGTGTGGAAAACCACGGCTTAGCTGCAAGGAAACGCTTTTCTCTCCGTATGTTTCACTTTATTATAGAACAAAGATAAAATAAATCGCTTTTTCATCCCCATAAACTACGATATTTTTCTTATTTTTGCCCAAATATGTAATTCCGCCCGATAAGGCATAAGAGAACGAGACAGAACGATGAGAGTAGTTGATTTAATAAAAAGCACGGACAATACGGCTTTTTCTTTTGAAATTCTCCCTCCGCTGAAAGGAACGGGTATTGAAAAACTGTATAAAACGGTTGATACGCTACGCGAATTCGACCCTAAATATATCAATATTACAACCCACCGCAGCGAATATGTGTACAAGGAGCTGGGAAACGGGCTGTACCAACGTACACGCCAGCGCCGCCGTCCCGGAACAGTTGCTGTTGCCGCCGCTTTGCAGAACAAATACAATATAACGACAGTGCCACATATCCTGTGCAGCGGTTTTTCCCGCGAAGATACAGAATATGTATTGTTAGATCTACAATTCCTGGGCATCACCGACTTGTTGGTACTGCGTGGTGACAAGGCAAAGCACGAATCAGCTTTCGTACCCGAAAACAACGGTTACAACCACGCCATAGAACTGGAAGAGCAGATCAATGATTTCAATAAAGGCGTATTTGTAGACGGTTCCCCCATCAAGGTAACAGGAACTCCGTTCAGTTATGGAGTAGCCTGCTATCCTGAAAAACACGAGGAATCACCCAATATGGAACAAGATATTTATTGGCTGAAGAAAAAGATTAAAGCAGGAGCTGAATATGCTGTGACACAGATGTTCTATGACAACCGCAAATATTTCGAATTTGTAGAAAGGGTAAGAAAAGAAGGAATCAATGTACCTATTATTCCGGGTATCAAGCCTTTCCGCAAATTATCCCAGCTGAACATGATACCCAAGACGTTCAAGATAGACTTGCCGCAAGAACTGGCAAGCGAAGCGATGAAATGTCAAACAGATGAAGAAGCGGAAAGTCTTGGCATAGAATGGTGCATACACCAGTGCCGTGAATTAATAGCCTGTGGGGTTCCCAGCATTCATTTCTATACCGTAAATGCCGTGAACAGTGTAAAGGAAGTTGCAAAAGCAATTTATTAAACAGTAAATAAATGACTATAAAAAGCAATGTTATTTAAAGATGTAATAGGACAAGAGGAAGCAAAACAGCGGCTCATAGCCGAGGTAAAAGAAGGAAGAATCCCTCATGCACAACTGATTTGCGGTCCCGAAGGTACAGGAAAGTTGCCTTTGGCAATAGCTTATGCCCGTTACATCTGCTGTGAAAACCGTGGTGAACAAGATGCCTGCGGAATTTGCCCCACTTGTGTGAAATTCAATAAGCTGATATATCCCGACCTGCATTTCGTTTTTCCTGTTATCAAGAAAAAAGCCGGAAAGGATACCGTATGCGATGATTTCATAGCAGACTGGCGCAACTTTGTCCTGCAGAACCCATATTTTAATCTGAACCATTGGCTGAAAGAGATGGGAGCAGAAAACCAACAGGCGCAAATCTTTGTAAAAGAGAGCGATGAGATTGTACGAAAGCTCAGCTTGAAATCCAGTCAAGGCGGTTACAAAATCATGATTATATGGCTTCCCGAAAAGATGAACGTGGAATGCAGCAACAAACTACTGAAGTTACTGGAAGAGCCTCCTGCCATGACTGTCTTTTTATTAGTATCCGAAGAGCCTGATGCCATTTTGCAAACGATCCAAAGCCGTACCCAACGATTTAACATTCATGGGATCAAAGAACCTGAGATCTCAAAAGTATTGCAAACCAAATACGGACTACAACCGGAAGATGCTGACGATATAGCACACCGCTCAGAAGGCAATTTTCTGAAAGCACTGGAAACCATACATCTGAGCGAGGAAAACAAACTGTTCTTTGAACTCTTTATCAATTTGATGCGCCTTTCCTATCAACGGAAGATACGCGAAATGAGACAATGGAGCGATGCGGTAGCCTCCATGGGGCGTGAACGTCAGAAGAATTTTCTGGCCTACTGCCAACGTATGATACGAGAAAACTTCATATACAACTTTCATCAACGTGATTTAGTGTATATGAATCCCGAAGAACAAAATTTTTCCACCCGTTTCGCACCGTTTGTCAACGAGCGGAATGTGATGGGCATAATGGACGAACTTAGTGAAGCACAATTACATATAGGACAGAATGTGAATCCCAAAATGGTGTTCTTTGATTTCTCTTTAAAAATGATTGTGCTATTGAAAAATTAAAAGTTGAGAATTGAGCATTAAAAAATAACAGAACCGCATGGCATTTATTTCTTAGTTCTCAATTTTCAATTCTCAATTAAAACAGAATTATGGACAATGAATTCAAATTAAAGAACGGAAGCGGCTGTTTGTGTTGCAAAGGCTGCGGACGACAGGATAAGCAGCTGAACACCTACGACTGGCTGGCTGATATTCCCGGCAACACCGAGGAACAGGAAATGGTTGAAGTTCAATTCAAGAATACCCGCAAAGGGTATTATAAGAACAGCAACAAACTGAAGCTGGAAAAAGGAGATATAGTAGCTGTAGAAGCAAGCCCCGGACACGATATCGGTACAGTAACCCTGACGGGAAGATTGGTACCTTTGCAAATGCGTAAGGCAAACATCAAACCCGATGCCGAAATCAAGCGTATCTACCGCAAGGCAAAACCTGTAGATATGGAAAAATACGAGGAGGCAAAAGCCAAAGAACATGACACAATGATCCGGTCCCGCCAGATAGCCAAGAATCTGAACCTGGACATGAAGATCGGTGATGTGGAATATCAAGGCGATGGCAACAAAGCTATCTTTTATTACATCGCGGACGAACGTGTAGACTTCCGCCAACTGATCAAAGTACTGGCCGAAGCTTTCCGTGTACGTATAGAAATGAAACAAATTGGCGCCCGTCAAGAAGCCGGACGCATTGGCGGTATCGGACCTTGCGGACGTGAATTGTGCTGCGCTACCTGGATGACAAATTTTGTATCTGTATCTACCAGTGCGGCACGTTATCAAGATATTTCTCTGAATCCCCAAAAGTTAGCCGGACAATGTGCCAAGCTGAAATGCTGCCTAAACTATGAGGTAGACGCCTATGTAGAGTCCCAAAAACGCCTTCCAAGCAAAGAAATGACTTTAGAAACGACGGATAGTACATTCTATTTTTTCAAAGCGGATATTTTGAAGGGAACTATCATGTACTCTACTGACAAAAACTTCATAGCTAATGCTGTAACCATCACCGCACGCCGTGCTTTTGAAATTATTAATATGAACCGACGGGGTGAGAAACCGGAAAGCTTAACCGAATCTGTCAAAAAGAACGAACCTCAAAAGCCCGTTGATTTAGTAGAACAAGAAAGCTTAACCCGATTCGACAAACGAAAAGGCAACAACAGCAACCGAAAGAAAAAACGTAAGCCGGAAAATAACGGTAATAACGGAGAAGGTACTCCCAATGAAAACAGACGTCCGCAACAACCTAAAGAGAACCGGTCACAACAACCCAAAGAAAACCGGCCACTTAGAGAAGGACGTCCCAAACAACCTAGAGAGCCTAAAGAAAACAAGGCTCAGCAGCCACGCGAAGAGAACGGAAACCGCCCTAAAGAAGAAAATCGCAACAGGGAAAGTCGCAACCGGGAAGAACGCAGTCGTGAAAATCGGGAAGACGGAAACCGGAACCGCAATAAACGCCGCCCCAATAATGGTAATAATGAAGGAGGCAGTGAAAACCGGAATAACGGAGGAGGAAAGGAAAATGACAACAAGAACAACGGAAACAATAGCCAAATCCCGAATGAAAAGCCACAAACTCCTGTATCAACTAAAGAATAAACTGACATGGCTGCCAATACTCATATTGGCAGCCTGTCAAAACAATATCATCTATCACTCTTACGCCCCCGTCCCCCTTGACGGATGGGATAAAAGTGATACTCTTGTTTATACCCTGCCCAATTCTATCCCTGCCGGAAATTACGAAGCAGAAATCGGTATCCGTTATCAAGAATCTTATCCTTACAGAGATATTTGGCTAGAAGTCAGCCATAACACAAAGGATACTTTGACTTACGTCACAGACACTTTACAACTTTTTCTGGTTGACGAAGCTGGAAATAAAACAGGAAATGGTCTTTGTGGATTATATCAATGTGACCTGCCTTATAAAGCATCTATTCCTATCCGTACAGAAGGAAGCGCACGTACTTTCCGCATCGTCCATATCATGACGGACAACCCGTTGACGGGAATCAGCGATATAGGTATCCGGTTGCGCAAACCGGAAAACCAATAAGCTCTAACGTTTTCCCCGCCCTGCATCAATACGCAAGAATACAAAAAGCAAGATCGTAAATCCCCACAAAGAAGATCCCCCATAACTGAAAAAAGGCAGTGGTATGCCTATAACGGGGGTCAGTCCTAAAACCATACCTATATTAATAAACAGATGGAATAAGAAAATGCTTAATACCGAATATCCATAAACACGGGCAAAACGAGTATGCTGACGCTCCGCCACCACAATAAGACGCAAAATAAGTCCGGTAAAAAGAAACAATACGGCCGCCGAACCTATAAAGCCTTCTTCTTCCCCTACCGTACAGAAGATAAAGTCTGTATCCTGTTCAGGCACATACTTCAGTTTAGTCTGTGTACCATTCAAAAAGCCTTTCCCCCATAAGCCTCCCGACCCAATAGCAATCTTACTCTGATTCACATTGTATCCTGCCCCCGCCAAATCTTCCTCCATACCAAGCACCACTTTAATACGTATCTGCTGATGTGGCTCCAGCACATTATTGAAAACATAATCGGCAGAAAAAAGAAATCCCACCGAACCTATCGCAAATAGAGCAATATAAAAATAATTACGCATACGTTCATGCATAGAAAGGAAGATCAAATAGAACAATAAAACTACGCACAATCCATATTGGAACCAAGTAATGTCAAAAGGGATAACATAATACGAAAATAATAAAGCCAGCAAGGTACCACCAACACCAATCCCTCCGATATACCACACTACCGATGCTTTTTTGCAATAACTATTAACTAATAAAGCAGAAAGGATGACTATCAGCAGCAACACAGAAAATTCACCGATGGAAGTACAGTCATCCGCCATCAATTCATTGCCAAAACGGATTCCAACTACAAAATAGACCACGGCGCAAATCCCGGCAAACAAAATAGAACCCGGCATCCCCTCCCGGTACAACATAAAAAAGAAAGCCAGATAAACCAAAGCCGACCCCGTTTCCCGTTGCAAAATAATAAGCAGCATGGGCAGCAACACCATCCCTACCACAGGCAATGAATACTTTAACTTACTCATTGTAAACCCGTAGACATTCATAAATTTAGCCAAAGCCAGCGCCGTGGCAAATTTAGCAAATTCCGCCGGTTGCAAACTTACAGGTCCGAATTTTATCCATGAGTAAGATCCCTTAGTATCCTCTGCCAGAAAAGGTGTTATCAACAACAGCAGCATCATGCCTCCATATAAAATGTAAGCAAACATATCATATAACTTATCCTCCAACATCATCAGGATAAATCCGAGCCCCAAAGAGCAACAGATCCATACAAACTGTTTTCCTGCCCTAGTGTCGAAACTAAAAAAATCAATCTCACCATAATCATAGCTGGCTCCACATACGCTGAACCATCCAAAGATAACCAGCATCAGATAAATGCAGATAGTCATCCAGTCCACTGATTTCCATATACTATCGTTCGTGTATGCCATAATCTATTCGTCTGTTTTGTATTTCCGCCGCTTTCGCCTCACTTTCCGGTGAAAGTTCGCCTTTTAAATATTTCTCCATCATCAATGCACCGATAGGTACACCATAGGTTGCTCCCCAACCTCCATTCTCTACATAGACTACCACGGCAATCTTAGGATCATTCATTGGTGCAAACCCCATAAAAGCAGAATGGTCCTTTCCACGGTTTTGCGCCGTACCTGTCTTGCCACACACTTCAATTCCCGGAATATTCGCATTACGGCAAGTTCCTCCCAATACTGCCGAACGCATACCTTCGACTACCGTCTGATAATGTTCACGGCTTACTTTAGTATAACGTTTGGTCGTATACAGGGTATCCAACGGCTCGTCTTCCACTTCTTTCACTACATGCGGAGTAATATAATAGCCCCGGTTAGCAATAGTAGCCCCAAGGTTAGCAATCTGCAACGGAGTAGCCGTCACTTCCCCCTGGCCGATGGAAATAGAAATAATCGTCAGTCCGTTCCATGATCCCCGATAGTTCTTATCATAATAAGCAGCATTCGGGATCATCCCACGCTTCTCACCCGGAAGGTCTACTCCCAAAGGATAACCAAATCCCATAGAAACCATATAATCACGCCATGTATTCATGGCAGTCTGTACAGAACCATACTTCTTCTTCGCCCCTATCATGTGAAACAACCCCCAACAGAAATAACCGTTACAGGAAGTTGCAATGGCAGGCACCAAAGGCAGGGGCGACCCATGAGAGTGGCAGCCCACCCTAAGACCGGCATACACAAAGCCATGATAGCAAGAATAGGCTGTCTGAGGAGTAATAATCCCCTCTTGCAGGAAAGTCAACGCCTGAGTAGTCTTGAAAGTAGATCCCGGTGGGAATTGCCCCATAATAGAACGGTTCAGCAATGGTTTCCAACTGTCACGCGCCAGTTCCAGATGATTTTTACCCCGTTGGCGCCCCACCATCAATCTTGGGTCAAAAGTGGGAGCAGATACCATACAAAGTATTTCTCCTGTGGATGGCTCGATAGCCACTATACTGCCTATCTTCCCTTCCAACAGACGCTCTCCCAACATCTGAAGCTCTATGTCTATACCTAGTTTCAGATTCTTCCCCGGAACGGGAGTCTTGTCATATTTCCCGTCCATATACCGTCCCTGAATACGTCCACGGGCATCGCGCAGTAATATCTCCACTCCTTTCTCGCCCCTCAACTGTTTTTCGTATGAGCGTTCCACCCCCTGTTTCCCTATGAAGTCACCGCGTACATAGTAATCATCGGCTTCAATATCCCCCTTGGACACTTCTGCAATATCTCCCAGAACATGAGCAGCCGCATTGTAATTATACTGGCGGATAGTACGCCGCTGAATATAGAAACCGGGAAACTTGAACAGTTTTTCTTGGAAGACTCCGCACTCTTCTGCCGAAAGCTGGGTCATAAATACCTGATGAGTATATGGAGAGTAGCCCGGATTGGAACGTCTGTCCTTTATCTCGCGGATACGCTTTTTAAAATAGTCGGGGGTAATATTCAATGTTTTACATAAATCAAGCGTATCAAGGTTGTGCACCTCTTTCATCACCATCGTAACGTCATAGGCAGGTTGGTTATACACCAGCAGGTTACCGTTCCGATCGTACATCACCCCACGGCTAGGGTATTGTGTCTTGTTCAGAAAAGCGTTGCTATCGGCGTTCTTTTTATAATCCTCACTCATAATCTGCAAGGTAAAAAGACGTATCAGGTAAATCAGCACAATAACGATCACCGATGCACCGATTACATATTTCCGCTTCTCCAGATTATAATCTCTTTCCACTATTTTTTCCTCCTGATCGCCTCAGCACACAATATACAAATGATGGTTATTGAGGCATCTGTCAATATTTTCAACAATAAGACAGGCAGGTTGAAGAATGAAAAAGTATCTATGACAAGTAAAATGGTACAAAATAAGAAAGTACACAATAAGATATACCGGAAGAAAGGCGAGAATCCCATACTCTTGATACCCGGTTCAAAATCCTCGACGCTATCGCGGAGCGTGACTAATCGTAATACAGGTTCACGCATAAAAGCCAGTACAGTGGCCGCAGCCGCATTCATCCCCGGAGTGTTGCCTAATATATCGACTGTCAATCCCAACAGGAATGCCCATATCATAAGGACATTACGGCTAACTCCCGAATTGTACTTCAAAATAAAATAGATAAAAAAGAAAGGAGTGGCATACCCGTTGATATGCATATGATTCAGCACCAGCACTTGCAACAGTACCAGTCCGATAAACCACTCTATTCTTTGTAGATAAGTCAACATCAACCTTCTTACTTAGTCGTTTTTACCTGCTTTTCCAACTCCAATTGTTCCTCCTGCCCTTTTTGGGCAATTACGCGCACATCATTCAAACGGGCGAAGTCCGTAAATAGTTTCACCCGCAGCAAATAAGACAAGCCATCGTGACTATCGGCGATATCATCTACCGTACCCACCGGAATGCCGGAAGGGAAAACAGCACTGTGTCCACTGGTTACAATGGTGTCACCTAAAGAAAATAATGAATGACGGGGCATATCCTTTATAAAAGCAAATTCGGATGAACCGCCATCCCATTTCAAGAAACCGAAATAATCACTCCGTTTTATCTTACAGCTAATACTGCTTTTGGAATTCAATACCGGAATGACAATGGAGTAATGTGGAGAGGTGAGATAAACAATACCAACCACACCGCTTCCATTTACCACTCCCATCTCACTACGAATGCCATCCGCTTCTCCTTTGTCAAGTGTAATATAGTTATCAGCATGAGTCACACTGTTATTTATCACGCTAGCCTTGAATATATCATATCCTGCCAGTGCTTCCTGCTTAAGCTGTTCTACACCACTGCTGTCTTCCGTCGCTTCAATCAAAGCTTTACGGATACTCTCCAACTGCAATTCCAGTTCCACATTTTTCTGTACCAACTCATCGTTGATCGTTTTCAGATGAAAATATCCGGTAACATTATTGGCTGCATCATACATAGCTCCCGAAACAAAATTAGCAGATGTAAAGAACGCACTCCCCTGATAACTGTTGAAGCGGAATAATAAAGCAAAACTGATTATCTCCAAAAGGACAAAGAGAAACCAGTAGTTATACTTTAAAAAGAAATTCAGCAGATTTTTCATTAATACCAATTGTTCAATGTGCTAATTTGCCAATGTGCCAATGTACTGCGCTATCCATACCGCATGGCATTAGCAAATTAGCAAACTGCCTCATTAGCAAATCATTTACCGCATCAAAAAAGAGAAACGATCTACATTCTTCAGTGCAATACCGGTACCTTTCGCCACACTCAGCAAAGGATCTTCGGCTATATGGAACGGAATATTGATTTTGTCTGTCAGACGCTTGTCCAAACCGCGCAGCAAAGCACCACCACCAGCCAAATAAATACCGTTCAAAACAATATCAGCATAAAGTTCAGGCGGAGTCTGTTCCAATGCACTAAGGATAGCTGTTTCAATTTTTGCAATACTCTTTTCCAAACAATGCGCCACCTCCTGATAACACACCGGAACTTCCATGGGAAGAGCAGTGATACGGTTAGGCCCGCGTACAATGTAATCTTCGGGAGCATCATCTCCCAAATCAGTCAAGGCAGCGCCTACATGTATCTTGATACGTTCGGCCATACGTTCACTCACCTTCACATTGTGCTGACGGCTCATATATTCCTGAATATCGGCTGTAAGATCGTCACCGGCAATACGTATCGAATTGTTGGAAACAATACCACCCAATGAAATCACGGCAATTTCTGTAGAACCACCACCTATATCAACAATCATATTACCTTCAGGAGCCTCTACATCAATACCGATACCAATAGCCGCGGCCATAGGTTCAAAAATCAAATAAACATCCCGTCCTCCCGCATGCTCAGCACTGTCACGTACCGCACGAAGCTCTACTTCAGTGCTACCTGAGGGAACTCCGATCACCATACGCAAAGAAGGAGAAAAGAAACGATTACCCATGTTCACTTTCTTTATTAAACCGCGCATCATCTGTTCACAGGCATTAAAGTCGGCAATAACCCCGTCGCGTAGCGGACGTACAGTACGAATATTCGGATTTTCCTTCTCGTACATCATTTTAGCCCGTTCGCCTACGGCAATCATCTTGTCGGTACGGCGATCAAGCGCAACGACCGAAGGTTCGTCCACTACAATCTTCCCGTTATTTAAAATGATGGTATTGGCAGTGCCAAGGTCCATCGCAATCTCTTGTGTAAAGGAGAATAATCCCATAAATTCATTTACAATTTAGCAATTTACAATTGACATTTGCAATTTACCATTTACCTGAACAATGCTGTATAAACAGTCCGATTGTAGCCACAAATGGTAAATTGCAATGATCTTAGTGTTTAAAGTGACGAATCCCTGTAATGACCATAGCTACGCCATGTTCATTGCAGTATTGGAAAGTCAACTCGTCTTTTACAGAGCCTCCCGGCTGGATAACAGCTTTCACACCCTCCTTATCCGCTATCTCTACACAATCGGGGAAAGGGAAGAAAGCATCACTGGCCATCACTGCGCCATTCAAATCAAACTCAAATGATTTTGCTTTTTCAATGGCTTGTTTCAATGCATCCACACGTGAAGTCTGACCTACACCGCTAGCCAGCAGTTGTTTGTTCTTGGCCAGTACAATAGCATTACTTTTACTATTCTTCACAATCTTATTTGCAAATAACATATCTTCTATTTCAGTCGCCGTAGGAGCTTTTTCAGTAACCTGCTTCAAGTCGGCAGGAGTTTCCACATCCAGGTCTCTTTCCTGAACCAAAACCCCATTCAATAAAGAACGGAATTGTTTCTTCGGCAATTTAGCTTCCTTACGAACCAAAATAATACGGTTCTTCTTCTGTCCCAGAATCTCTAATGCATCTACATCATAATCCGGAGCAATAATTACCTCAAAGAACAGTTTATTGATTTCTTCCGCTGTTTCTTTATCAATCACGGCATTAGTAACCAACACACCGCCGAAAGCCGACACCGGATCGCCTGCCAACGCATCTTTCCATGCTTCCAGCACAGTAGGGCGCGAAGCTAATCCACAGGCATTATTATGCTTCAGAATGGCAAATGTCACCTCATCAAATTCATCAATCAAATCAACGGCCGCATTGATATCCAACAAATTGTTATAGGAAATTTCTTTTCCATGAATCTGGTCGAACATCGCATCCAGATTTCCATAGAAATAACCTTTCTGATGAGGATTTTCACCATAACGAAGTTGTTTTTGTTCTTCCACCGCGCAACGGAAAGCCGAACCTTCACCACCATCAAAATAGTTAAAGATAGCAGAATCATAATGAGAAGAAACAGCAAACGCTTCTTTTGCGAACCAACGGCGTTCCTCGCGTGAAGTAGTAGCGCCATGTTCCAGCAACATATCACGGAACGGCTTATATTGTGCCTGACTAGCGATAATCACCACATCATTAAAGTTCTTAGCAGCAGCACGAATCAAAGAAATACCACCTATATCAATTTTTTCGATGATAGCTTGTTCTTCGGCCCCCGAAGCCACAGTTGCCTCAAACGGATACAGGTCAACGATGACCAAATCTATTTCGGGTATTTCATATTTTTCTATCTGTTGCATATCTTGTTCCAAACCACGACGGCATAAAATACCTCCAAAGACTTTAGGATGCAGTGTCTTCACACGTCCGCCCAAAATAGAGGGATAAGTAGTAAGATCCTCCACCGCTTTGCAAGGGAAACCTAAAGATTCGATAAACTGTCTTGTACCTCCTGTTGACAGGAACTCTACTCCTTCTTCGTGTAGTTTGGTTATAATCTCGTCCAAACCTTCTTTGTGATAAACCGACACCAATGCGGTTTTAATTCTCTTAGCCTCTGACATTTTTTATAGATTAAGTATTTGGGCTACAAAGGTATAAATTTTCACTCTATAAATTCCACACATAAACGTGAAATATTATTTATCCACTCATATTTGTTTCAAAAAAGAAGAGATCCGCCACTAAATATGGATAATAATAAATTAAAAATCAAGTTGTGTGAATCCGTGCAATCCGTGGCGAACAAAAAAAACGCCTGTAACACAAATGTAACATATATGACATTTTATCATAATATACCTCCCGTACCTTTGCGCCCAATAAAATAGAGAGACAAAATTATATGGAAACAATGTTTTTGGGAATCGTCGTATTCCTTTTTCTGCTAGCCATATTCGATTTGGTAGTAGGCGTCAGCAACGACGCAGTGAACTTTATGAATTCTGCCATCGGTGCTAAAGCCGCGTCATTCAAGACCATCATCGCCATTGCCGCTTTCGGTATCTTCATCGGCGCCACACTGAGCAACGGTATGATGGAAATCGCACGGCACGGTATTTTCAGGCCTGAACAATTTTATTTTCAGGAGTTAATGTGTATCTTTCTAGCAGTTATGGTAACAGACGTAGTCCTATTGGATATTTTCAATTCCTTAGGAATGCCTACCTCCACTACCGTATCCATGGTATTCGAACTATTGGGAGGTACTTTCGTTCTAGCTCTTATCAAAATAGCAGGAGACGAAACCGGAATGCTAGGATTTGCTGATCTGCTGAATACGGAAAAGGCATTGTCCGTCATTTTAGGTATCTTCCTCTCAGTAGCAGTAGCTTTCTTCTTCGGCACATTAGTACAATATCTCTCCCGTCTCCTCTTCACATTTAATTATACAAAGAAACTGAAATACACTATCGGACTGTTCGGCGGTATTGCTGTTACGGCCATAATCTACTTCATGTTGATAAAAGGTCTAAAAGATTCCGCCTTCATGACCACCGAAAACAAACATTGGATTCAGGAAAACACCTTGATGTTAGTAAGTTGCAGTTTTGTGTTCTTCACCATTCTGATGCAAATACTGCATTGGTGCAAGATAAATGTATTCAAGGTGGTGGTAATGTTAGGTACTTTTGCCTTAGCTATGGCTTTTGCAGGCAATGACTTAGTAAACTTCATCGGTGTGCCCTTGGCAGGCTTCTCAGCTTATACAGACTTCATGGCTAATGGAAACGGTGAACCAATGGGATACTTGATGAACTCACTGAATGGTCCGGCTAAAACCCCATTTCTTTTTTTATTTTTAGCAGGCGTCATTATGGTATATGCGCTGATTACTTCAAAAAAAGCGCAAAATGTAGTGAAGACTTCGGTAGATCTCTCGCGTCAGGATGAAGGTGACGAAATGTTTGGTTCTTCCGCTGTAGCACGCAGTATTGTCCGTTCTACCATGAGCGCTTCGGAAAGTATAGCCAAAATATTGCCCGACAATCTGAAACGATGGGCCGACAGCCGTTTTAACAAAGATGTGATGATTATGGAGAACGGGGCAGCATTTGATTTGATACGCGCTTCTGTCAATTTGGTACTGGCCGGTCTGCTCATAGCTTTGGGAACCTCTTTGAAACTCCCTCTTTCTACCACTTACGTAACTTTCATGGTAGCTATGGGTAGTTCATTAGCCGACCGTGCCTGGAGCCGTGACAGTGCCGTATACCGTATCACCGGTGTGCTTTCTGTTATCGGTGGATGGTTCATCACTGCCGGAGCCGCTTTCACTATCTGTTTTGTGGTTACGCTCATCATGTATTATGGAGGCACATTCGCCATGTTGGCCCTTATTGCACTTGCCATCTTCTTATTGGTTCGCAGCAACATACACTACAGCAAGAAACAGAAGGATAAAGGCAAAGACGACATATTCTCCCGCCTTATTGCCAGTAAAGACAAAGAAGAGCGTTGGAGATTACTCCGCCAGCATGTAAATAACACATTGGTAGCCGAAATGGCATTCACCAATGAAACCTACCGGCAGATAACCGACGGTTTCATCAACGAAAATCTGAAAGCTCTGCGCAAAGCCGTGAACAATACCGACAATCAGAAAGAAATGTTAAAAAAGATACGCCGTAAAGAAATACTAGGTCTGCGCCGTATAGACAACTTTACTGCTATCGAGAAAAACACTTGGTTCCACTTGGGAAGCAACAGTTGTGAACAAATGCTTTACTGTCTGAAACGTATCTGCGATCCTTGTAAAGAACATGTGGACAATAAGTTCACCCCATTATCGGAACGTGCCACTAACGAGTTCATCCCTATCCGCGATGAGATGACCGCATTAATGACCAAGGCTACTGAAGTACTTGCCAACAAGGCCTACGATCAGACTGATGCCTTGCTACGTGAAGGCGCCATTCTGAAAGGCAAGATCTCTACCTTGCGCAAAGAACAGATGGACCGCATACAAGAACGGGATGTCAATGTAAAAGCTTCCATGGTGTACCTCAATGTATTGCAGGAATCACAAGAATTGGTTTCCTACTGGCGTCATCTGTTACGCGCCGACCGTATGTTCCAGACTGATTTGAAAAAATAAAAAGATTTATATTCCTATTATATGTTTTTTAAGATAACTTCTTTCCTCCAATTGAAGGAAAGAAGTTATCTTTGTTTCGTATATATAGACATTATTCAAACAAACCTATGGAAAACCTCAAAAAAATTATCAAACAGTTCCCCAAAGTGGGTGAAGTGAAAGAAATCAAAGCTTTGACATCCGGCCTCATCAATCAGACTTATCTGGTAAAATCGGTATCTCCTGAAGAGCCTGACTATGTATTGCAACGAATCAACCATTTAATATTTACCAATATTGAAATGCTGCAACACAATATAGAAGTAGTGACCAGACACATCCGCCAAAAGCTGGAAGCCAGACACGAAGAGGACATTGAACGTAAGGTACTCCATTTTCTACCTTCCACCAATGGCAAGACCTATTTCTATGACGGAGAAGGTTATTGGCGAATTTCAATATTTATTCCGCGTTCACAAACATTGGAAACAGTTACACCGGAATCTTCCTATCTGGCAGGACTGAAGTTTGGTGAATTCCAGGCCATGCTGGCTGATGTGCCCGAACAACTCGGAGAAATCATCCCCGATTTCCACAATATGGAATTCCGCTTAAAACAATTACGTGAAGCCGTATCCGCCAACATATCCGGCCGTTTGGCAGAAGTACAGGACATAGTGGACGCTATAGAAAAAGATGCTGATACGATGTGCAGCGCTGAACGTTTTTACCGTGAAGGCAAATTGCCCAAACGCATCTGCCACTGTGACACAAAAGTAAGCAACATGTTATTTGATGAAAACGGAAAAGTGTTGTGTGTCATTGACCTGGACACGGTAATGCCCAGTTTCATTTTCTCCGATTTCGGTGATTTCCTCCGTTCGGCAGCCAATACCGGCAAGGAGGATGAGGCTGATTTAAATAAGGTGAAGTTCAACATGGAAATCTTCAAAGCATTTACCAAAGGTTATATTGAATCGGCCCGGACTTTCCTGACTCCTCTCGAAATAGAAATGCTACCTTACGCTGCCACCCTGTTCCCCTATATGCAAGCTGTACGCTTTTTAGCAGATTATATAAACGGAGACACGTATTATCAAACCCGGTATAAAGACCATAATCTGGTACGCACCAAAGCGCAGTATAAACTGTATCTAGAAGCAAAATCCGCTACACCGGACATGAAGGCTTATATCAACAGTCTGCTATAATATAAAAACAACAAGGAGCACAAAGGTATCTTAATGACACGAACCTCTGTGCTCCTTTCATATTCGTCCGGCAATGATCCTAAATCTACCGTTTCGGTATATCTACCGATTTTTCACTTTTCCCTTTCAGATGTTCGGAAAAGTAATCAACCAGTTTCCAATAGAAATATTCATTCATATCACCGAATCCATGACGCTGTTGAGGAAGAATCAGCATATCAAAACGCTTCCCGGCACGAATCAAGGCGTCAACTACCCGTAAGGTATTGCCCGGATGCACATTATTATCAATATCACCATGAATCAATAACAAATTTCCTTTCAATTGCTTCGCTATTTCAGGATTAGTAGCAATCTTATAAACGAAAGTTGTATCCCCTTTCTCACTCACCACCTCTTTTACGCCGTGATGCGTTTCACTCCACCAACGGTTATAGATATTGTTATCATGATTTCCGGCACAAGAAACAGCCACTTTGAAGAAATCCGGGTATTGGCACATAGCCGCCGTACTCATAAATCCACCTCCCGAATGTCCATGAATACCAACCTTATCTATATCTATAAAATGATGACGCTGCGCCAATTGCTCGATAGCATATTTATGATCGGCCAGCGGATAATCACGCATATTTCCATATCCATAATTATGATACCATTTAGAGCGGCTAGGATGCCCGCCGCGTTGTCCCACAGAAATAACAATAAATCCGGCCTGTGCCAAACGGTCGGTACGGGGGCTCATACGGGTAAACGGATAATAAACACCTTCCACCTGTGGCCCAGGATAAACATAATCCACAATAGGATAAACCTTAGTTGAGTCAAAATTAAAAGGTTTATACATCACACCATACAGATCTGTCACGCCATCAGCCGCCTTTACCTTAAATATTTCCGGAAATTTATAACCGGCAGCAAAAAGCTGTGAAAAATCACTCTCCTGAATATCCATTACCTTATTGCCATTAGTATCCAGCAGGATGGCGCAGGGCACCGTATTTACACGCGAATAGTTATCCACCACAAAACGAGCATCATCATCCACTTCCACACGATGGAAATAATCCCCTTTGGTCAGTAATTTCAAACCGCTGCCATCCAGATTCACACGATACAAATGTTCATAATAAGGATGTTCTTTCGCATTCATTCCATTGGCAGTAAAATAAATCACACGTGCCTTGTCATCTACTTTCAAGATTTCCTCCACGTGCCAGGGACCTTTTGTGATACGATTTTTCAAATTACCCTGATCATCATATAAATAAAGGTGTGCCCAACCATCACGCTCACTCCATTGAATAATTTCCTTTCCACCATTCAAGACTCTTAAAGGACGAGTTTCCTGATAGGTATTCATCCGTTCCTTTATTACTGGTACAACAGAATCCTGTCCTATCGTATAGGAACAAACATCAATCCGATGTAAATCACGGCTGCTGCGGGTCAGGAAGAAACGGTTGTTATCACCCTGCCAAACGGCAGCCTGATCTTCCATATCACGCTGTTTTTGCATCATTGGTTTGTATTCCAGGCCAATGCTTTGATCTTTATAAGCTGCTACTTTAATTTCCTTACGTTTATTATCAACCAAGTCAAACAAGTACAGGTGTTCTATGGGAGCTTCCTTTTCTCCCGGCATCTGGTATTTATAAGTTTCCAATGTGGGACGTGGACGGGCCATCGAATTTATTACCCATAACTCTTTCACAGCGCGATTGTCAGAAACTGTCATAGCAAAATAACGTGAATCCGGAGACCACACTCCACCTACACGACGACGCTTGCCATTACATAAAGTATCTGTATTCAACATACTATAGGGAATACCATAGCCAAAATCCTTCATGCCATCTGTAGTAAGCTGGATTTCCACGATCGTACTATCCTTTTCATTTTTTTTCGCCTTTTCATAATCTTCACGACTCATGCGATACAAATTCAAATCCTTGGCATAAATCACCGTTTTACCATCAGGAGAGACCGATCCCCAATAGATTTTCTTCAGGTCGTCTTCTTTATCTTTCAGATGGGTCAATTTACGGGTAGGATAGTCATAAGAAAAATAAAAGATTTCCTTCTCATTCTTCTTGTCCTTCTTATCCTTGCCATCTTTCTTTGGTGTCGCATCTTTTGTAGACTTTACTTCAAAAGTAAAGGTACGCCCATCTTCTTCCGCTTTCAGATTTGTGATTGGCAAATGGCGTGCCTCAAAGGGATCTTTTACAATTTCGGTAAGCTGGGAAGCTAATTCATCCCTATCAAACAAAAGCTTCTTTGTCCGGGCAGCCGGATCAACCACATACCAAAAGGTTCCTTCACTTGTTTTGTACTCGAACCAGAAATTATTACCTTTCTGGAACCAATGCGGATCCACCACAGTAGAAAACAACATGGTGTTCAATTTTTCTTGTGTGTATTTCTCTGCCTGCAGATATTCCGGCAAGCGTTCCTGCGCTTTTGCAACAGAAACTGTCGTACACAGACCGCCCATTAAAAGGGTAATGAATAGCATTTTCCTCATAGATTGAACTTTTATCGTGTTTATGTGCTACAAACATACACAAAATTCTTCATTTAACAATCTTAAACAAAGAATTTTGTGTATGTTTGTTTCATTTATCCTTTTCTTATCAGAAACTATACCCTGAAGTAAAGCTAACCATATGATTCCGTATCCTTAAATCATTCTGTTCCTTATTATATTTTCCCCAAGCCAAATCATACCCGATAGTAAATGAAATCCGTTTAACAGCAATCCCGACAGAAGCCGTTCCTCCCCAATCCAAACGAGGGGACGCCTCAAAACCAAATTCCTCATTTACTGTTTTTCCTTTAAATGTGCCAAACCGGTAATAATCATTCCGGTATTCGTACTGTCCAACACCTGTTTCTTCATCTATATTATATTTTGAGGAAGAAACATAAGCATTAGTACGTCCACCAATTCCTACAGCTACATAAGGTCCTACTGCTAATTTAAGACGCACATCATCACAAAGTTTAAAACCCCAATGAGCCATAACAGGCAATTGCAAATAATAACGCGTGGACTCAACATTCGTTTTTTCATAATCCATGCTAAATCCTCCCCCTGTTGATATGTTTCCCCAGCTCATAGGATGATACCCACCTTTCTGCATTAAGATATAAACCCCGGACTTCAAGCCAAAAGAAGGCTTCTTTCCCACCCCTTCCTTTAACTGATACAACACACCGGCACCGGCTTTAAAACCTAATGTAACTGATGTCCCTTCATTTTCCTTATTCACTACCAAGCCGGCTTCCGGCGTAACACTCCAACGAGACTGAGCGTTCAACATCATACTCGCCAAAATACCTGCCATAAATAAAATTACTTTTTTCATCTTTTTCTTCTTTTTAGTTCATTATCTATGTAAAAGACTAAAAATTCAGAAAAACCCCCATTGCATATCCGGAAAAATAATAAAATAACATGAGCAACTCACTCACATAACAAAAGAAACACCCTACATTTAAACATACCGTTCAAGAAATCAAAAAAACAAACGCTGCAAAAACGAACCAACAGCAGCAAAAGTTATCGCTTATTTTTCGCATTCTCTTTATATTCGGTAGGTGTCATACCAAAACGTTGTTTAAAACATTTGCTGAAATAACGAGGATCATTAATACCTACCATATAAGCAATCTGCGTCATATTATAATCACCACTCTCTATCAATTGTGCGGCACGTTTCACACGCATCTCTTTAATAAACTCAATGGGGGCAAGTCCTGTCAGGGTCTTCAGTTTCTTGAAAAAGACAGAACGGCTCACCGCAAGCTCCTGTACCAAATCATCCACTATCAAATCGCCATTATCCATATTCTTCTCCATTAATTCCGTCAGTTTCTCCATAAACTTACGGTCATGGGAAGACATCTCAGGCTGTGTTTGCTGTTCTTCCTCCGCAACAGGCTGAATATTCATCAGATTCGCACAATACAACTGTTGCAACTTGACACGTTGTGTCAGAATATTCTCCACCCTGGCCTTCAGGTAAGTAGCACTGAACGGCTTCGTTATATAATCCTCAACTCCCAGTTCCATACCTTCCAACTTACTGTCCATATCCGTCTTAGCCGTCAGTAAAACGACTGGAATGTGACTGGTCGCCATATTAGCACGCAAATCTTCTGTCATGGTAATACCATCCTTTTCCGGCATCATGATATCACTAATAATAATATCCGGAACAAACTTCAAAGCCTTATCCAAACCTTCAGCCCCATTGACAGCCTCTATGACGTTGAAATTTGAGATAAAGATACTACGCAAAAAGAAACGAAGTTCCAAATTATCTTCAACCAGCAACATCGTTTTGCTTTCATTCCTCTTCTCTTCATGTCCCTGAACAGATTCTTCCACCTCTTCCGGCCTCATTTCGACAGAATCAGAGAGAATGAACTCTACATTCTCCGTATAGTGCTCCTTGCCTTTCAAAAACTCAACCGTGAAACAACTGCCCTCCCCCTCTTTACTATCCACACGGATAGTCGCTTTGTGCAGTTCCACCAATTCCTTAACCAAAGAAAGACCGATACCAGAACTTTGCTGATTAAACAAATTCTTGTCCAACAGATTTTCAAAACGGACAAAAAGGGAAGCTTTCTTGCTTTCAGAAATTCCTATACCTTGATCCTGCACACCAATCGCCACATTATGTTCATTTTCATGAATGAAAAGCGTAATCATCTTACCCTGTGGAGTATACTTGAAAGCATTGGAAAGCAGATTGAAGACAATCTTTTCCAACTTATCCGCATCTACCCACAGTTTCAAGGAAGGCATTTCACTTTCGAATACAAAATCAATATGATGCTCTTCGGCCAGCGATTCAAAATTATCCATGATATGGTGTACAAAAGGAACAATATCTATCTGCTCTATACGCAACTTCATCTTATTTTTCTGTATTTTGCGGAAATCAAGAATTTGGTTCACCAAGCGAAGCATACGGTCGGTATTACGTTCTACTACATGCAATTGCTCACGTACATCATCCGGCAAAGTCTTGTTTTTCAGAACATATTCCACTGGACCTGCAATCAATGTCAGCGGAGTGCGAAGTTCGTGAGAAATATTTGTAAAAAAGCGAAGCTTTATATCAGAAACCTGCTGTTCCACAGACACTTCATGTTTCAGACGATAAATGGTAAACAATATATATACTCCTGAAAACAGAATCAACAGAAAAGCAAGAATATAAATTGCCATAGCCCAAGCCGTTTCCCAAAACGAAGGCTGAATGGTGATTCTCAAACTGCGCTCATTCTCTACCCAAACCCCATCACTATTGGTCGATTTAACCTGAAATACATAATCCCCTTTCGGCAGATTGGTGTATGTAGCGGTACGTTGTTTATCCACATAATTCCATTCCTTATCAAATCCATGCAAACGATAAGCATAACGGATATTTTCAGGATAAATCATATCCAAGGCTGCAAAGGACAAAGTTACAATATTCTCCTTGTGCGAAAGTACCAGGTGTTCTGTATTATCAAGAGACTGTCGCAACAAACTGCCTGATACACCCGGAATCACCTCCTGATTGGATATTTTCAACGTTCCGAAAACAATGGATGGAACATAATTGCTTTTCTTGATATGTTCCGGTTCAAAATAAAGCATACCACGACTGGTGCCAAAGAGTAGGGTACTGGAACTAAGATTCAGCGATGTCCCCTCCTCAAAACGTATTTTGCCCCCAAAATCCCGTTCATTATAATTTTCAAAACGCTGTTCGGACGGAATAAATTTACTCAATCCGTTTTCCGTACTTATCCACAGATTCCCCGTGTCATCCTCTTCTACAGACAACAGGATATCTGAAGGCAGACCATCCTTCACGGTATAGGATTTAAATACCGCCTTCCCTTCCCCGTTCATGGAAACAAGCTGGTTAAGTCCTCCCCCAAATGTAGCCAGATAAACTTCTCCTTGTGAAGTGGTGACAATCCGATATACGTTATTGTTGCTCAGACAATTCATATCATCGGGGATACGTGCATAAAGATGGAATACAATCGACTCCGGATCTTTAAAATCCTCTTTAAAACTAAGCGCGCCATCACTGCTCCCCACCCATATATTCCCTTTCTTGTCAGAAGTGATATGGCGTACACGGTAACAACGGTCATACGGAAAACCTTTCAGGTTATTTCTAGAACTAATAAACACATATTTCCCTTCAGGAGTTTTCTGAATATAATTCAACCCTCCACCGAAAGTTGCCACCCAAATGCGTCCATGCTTGTCTTCATGTAACCAGTAAACACTATTATGACTCAGGCTATAAATATCATCTTCATCATATTTGAATCGAGTAAACTTAAAATGGGTCCCCTCCTTTTCTGCCAGAATAATACCATCCCCTTTGGTCGCAATCCAAATGTTTCCGTGAGAATCTTGCATGATATGATAAGGAACTCCCCGTAACGGTCTGCCAGATTTGGCTATATCCCCCTCTTCAGTCAGAATACCCTGAAAATCTAAATCAGAAGAATAAATTTCAATCTGACCATCCCGTTTTCCCATCCAGATGCGATGTTCGCTATCTTCAAACAACGCACGTACCGTATTGGAATTCAAGTCATAACTGTGACCCATGCGGGGATAAATATGGAACTGGCTTCCTAAAAAAGTAATCTTCTCCAACCCCTTAGAATGAGTACATAACCAAAGATTGCCTTGCTTATCGGATAACATGGAATGTAATTTATTGGAAAAGTGCCAATCGGGTGAATCGGGATCATTATAGAAAGGCAACAGCCGATTTGCCTCTCTGTCATACCAAGAAAGCCCTCCTCCTTGCGGATGTACCCACAAATTACCGTTCAAGTCTTCACAAATATGAAAACTGGGATAGGAACGATCGGCACCACGAGGCTCCACTTGCATCTTTTCTTGCTTAAATACTTCCGTCAAAGGATTGAAATGACAAACTTTTCCCCATTCGGTCATCTCAAACCATGCTTCCTGCTTACTGTCAACATAAACAGAACGGAAAGCGTCTGCCGGGAATTCGGGACAATTGGATTTATTATAGACTTTACACTCTTTTGTATCCGAATGATACAATATCAATCCTTCATGGGCAGTCGTTATCAACAGTCCCGTACCTTTTATTTCATTTATAGCAATCACTTTATCCTTTACCGGCAATTCCCAAAGACGAAAGATTTCATTCTGCAAAGAATAGCACCATATCCGTCCTCTGTCTGATCCAAAATAAAGTTCGTCACCATAACTGCAAAAAGAGTAGAAGGCCTGTACGGGTTCATCTTTGCCTGACTGGATATTCACAAAATAAGAGACAGGCTCTTCTTTATCATTCGTAATCTTCAGCAGACCGTTATCAGTAAGCAACCACTCTTGATTGTAAGCATCGCTAAAAACCTGATTAATATGAACGGCATTTCCTCCACGACTATGAGTAGCATATACTTGGGTAGTTATACTGTAATCTTTAGGGTTTGTTTTCACACGGACAGCCCCCTCATTTTCAGAAAGTAGCCAAATGACACTGTCGGGCAATATTTTAATAGAAGAGAAACGCATACCCTCCTCTTCACCTTCAGCAGGGATTTGTTCGAATTTCTCTGTTCTTTGGTCAAAACGATACACACGGTAATCATACGTTTGCAGCCAAATATAATTATAAGGGTCTACTTCCAATAAGTCTACCCGGTTGTTAGTCATAGTAATTTTATTCCCTTGTCTGGCTTTATAAACTTTGAAGTCATAACCGTTGAACCGGTTGATTCCATCCCAAGTAGAGAACCATAAAACTCCATTATGGTCTTGTACCATGCTCATGATGGAGTTCTGAGATAAACCGTTTTCCGAAGAATAATGAGTAAAGATACAATTAGGCTGACTTTTTGCATAAAAAAAGAGCAGCAAAGTAAGTATAAACAGAATGTGTCTTTTCATTTCGTAGATTTTCATATATAGTATGGCAAAAATACATAAAAAACGAGAGATACTGACATACAAGTTCCTAAAAAAATAAAAGGGGCAAAGTTAAATCCCCCTTTTATCATTCTACTCTTCCCTGACACTTTCCATAGGAGCAAATAGAATTCCTCCCTACAGTGACAAAGTATTATTACTGGTAGAAAGAACAGCTTATCTCTTTAAATTCTGCAACAACACATTTCCATTTTCCACCGGATTCCATCCGTCATCACCTGCCAAAATCTGTGCTTCATTATAATTACTGATATCGTTCAGCTGCTTTCCAAACGAAGCACGCGAAGCGGTAGCCGCCCCTTCTCCCGTATTCCGGTATTCAGCATAGAATACGGTTTCCTCATTTTCTTTTTTGCCCCAGTTGTTCCAACCCACCGGAAGAATATGCTTTCCCAAATCACAATGAATATAAACAGCCTGTGCATAAGGACGCCAAGGACGGGACAAATACACCTTCTGAGCCTCAGCCACACCCGTCAATTTACAGCCTATAAAAACATAGCCATATTTTTTGCCTTGATCTGTAGAAGGAGCGGTAACATACCCATCACCCAAACTATGGATGGTGCAATCCTTAAACAATGCCGTAGACCAGCCAAAAATAAAATCCACTGTACCCTCTATATAACAATGGTCATAAAACTGACGACTGTCTTTGCCATAAGTGTACAAAGTATCCTGATTTCCCAAAAAACGACAGTTTTTGAAATAAGCGCGATCTCCACTAACAAAACAGGCCACTGCCTGCCCCACTCTGCCGGCACTATTCTCGAAAGTGATATTCTCAGCATAGAAATCGGGAGCATAGATATAACAGGTTGATGAACCGGAGGTAGACATTTCTTCTCCGAAATAGTTCTTTTTAGCAGCAAAATCATCATTTGTCAGAATTGCTCCGTCCTCACCTATCAAAGAAACACTAATCTTGCTTTCAGGAATAACCACTTTTTCTTTATATACCCCTTTACGGACTAGAATAGTAGTGCGTCCTGCTTTACGAAAATCGGGGACAGCATGAATCGCTTCCTGAATGGTAAAGAAATCACCACTGCCATCTTTTGCCACTACAAAATCATAATGACGTACAAAAGGCGCCAATGCAGGAACCTCTTTAGCTATAGCATCCACCGTCAAACCAGCAATAGTACGCGCCCCATATACATTCAGGTGCGTATTATCCTCACGCCCTTTCGGACAAGCTGCACACACACCTTCAGGAATCCACATGAACAATTTTTTTGAAGCCTCCGGTCCCATCTCCTGCACCAAATCATGCGTTATCTTGTTCATATCCACAAAAGGCACATCCAACTCTTTTGCCACGTTACGCGGAGACTCCAAATATTTTCCATGAGTATCAATCAACACTTCTCCATCTTGAGAAACACTCCCCTTTGACAAATCCTTGCGCACATCATCTTCGGCTACCGCATTTTTATTATTCCGGAAATTACGACGGACAATGGCATTAAACAACACGGGAATTCCCCCTTTAGCACGTGTTTCTTTTACAAAACGGCGTAGATTGGCATCAAAAGTAGATCCGGGATCAGTATGACGTTTCTCATCGGCCTTCTCATCATTATGCCCAAACTGAATAAAAACATAATCACCCGGCTTTACTTTATTAATTACTACCTCCCACAATCCTTCATCAATAAAACTTTTAGAACTCCGACCATTTCTAGCATGGTTTTCCACACGAATATTCTCACTGAAATATCCTCCCAGCACATGGCCCCATCCACGTTCCTGATTACCTCCCTCTAAGGGTTTGTTAGCCATAGTCGAGTCACCTATCATAAAGATAGTAATTGTGCGGTCTGCCGTAAAAGCAGAAAACAACAACAAGGCAACAAATGCCATCAACATCTTAATTTTCATCGCTTTCTATTTTAAATTTTGATTAAAGAACTCAAGTATATCATCCTGTATCTCCTTACTGCAAAAATGGGGCAAATCATAGAACTTGGTAGTCAACAGATTTTCTACCGATTGACTCTTCCATACATCCTGCATGGTAGAGAAAGCGCTTTCAACGCCCTTTACAGGAAAAAGTTTGTCCCGCAAGCCATTGATGAACAACATCGGTTTGGGGCAGGCGATAGATGCCACATGAGGATAATCCATCCAATTCCGTATTCCGGGAATAATCATGGAATAAGCAGACCCGCCTTTGTTCTGATTATTGGTAAGTGTCATTAAGCTATCTGTAGTATTCATCCAGCACACAGCAGCGCCTGCCTTCACCACATCTGTAGCGGCACTGACCATCCAGGCACGATGTGCTCCCATAGAAAATCCCATAGTACCTATCTTTTCCTTATGAACCATGGGCAATGAGGCCAGAAATTCCGCGCTACGGATATCATCCCAGGCTATCAAGGCTCCCCAAGACATTCCCATCTGTAACATATTGGCCGCCAACGCTTGCTGTGAGTCATAGCGTACTCCTTCCTTACGTCCCCGTTCCCCCCAAAACAAGGCATCCACAGCAAGCACTACATATCCGTGACTTGCCAGATAATCACCTACATACTGTTTGTCATAACATTTTTCCGCCCAATCGTCCGCATCGGCCAGTACAGATGCTTCCACACCGAACGGACGTACCATCTTCTCTTTCCCTATCGAAAAATGCGCACCGTGATCGTGAAGCAGCAATACTGCCGGGAACGGGCCATTCCCGTCAGGAACCAACAGATAAGCGGGAACACGAGAATATTCCGAAACACTGAACAAAATCTTCTCCGCCCTATATCCATTCCGTTGCTCGGTATCTATCACTTTCTTATCAAAAGCCGTAGCAGGAGGAGCAGGCAACATGCAATCCAATAACGTTTTTCGAGCTTCCTCACGCCACTTTTCGAAATTTCGGATAGCAGAGTTCCCCCATGCCATAGGATAAGTCAGGTTTTCTTTCATCTTCTGATAGAACAGCGGCATATCATTCTGCGTTTCATAACGCATAGAGACTGTTTCCACCTTTTCTTGAGCAGAAGCCGTCAGACTTATCCCGAACAACAATAAACAAATTACAGTATTCTTCATAAACCTATACCTAACAAACTTTACTTTTCAAGGTAACTAATTAATTTTATCATATTATCAATATAATCCCCAACAGAGATGCACAATTCTCCGGTGGTACACGGATAAGGTGATGTATCGTGCTCGTCCCCTACAAAGGTAGCTATATATTTCGTTTCCTCACTAGGTCCTGAAACAGTATATGGCTTATACGGGTTCGAGGTTGACTTTAAAGGAGAGAGCCAGCAACCGTCCTTAGTCAGTGATTTCACCAATTTCCGGGCAACTTCTTCCGTAGCTTTTCCACGTAAACGAGTATAATATTTAGGTAAAGGAACCAAATGATCCTGCAGCAAAGGTGAATTCTTCGCCAATTCGGATACAGGAAGTTTTTTCACTTCCTCATAACGACGACGCAGTTCACCAGGATTCACAAAAGTTGCCGAATTATAATGAGCTATTGTATTTTCTATATTCTGATCTATATAATAAGTACCGTTTTTCACATTACTTCCCTTACGATGGACATACAGTGGTTTACCAGTATCAGGATCTACAAAACGAGGAACCAAAATAGCTTCCGGATTAGTCGCCTGACTCTTCCATTTCTTCACATCCGATTCCGGTAATTTCATTGATTCCAAAAAACGAATTGCAGCAGGAATCCCCGACAGGAAACGAGTATCAGCTGTAAGTTTATAGTAATCCATCATTAAATTAACAAGACGGACGGTAGTACCGGTGTTCACACTGCGCGGTTCATAAGAACGGGCATGAGCCGGTTTCAAATCATCTACTGTATATTGGTCTGCCCAGCCTGCATAAGGTTCCCCTTGTTGAAGGGAAATCATCAAGTACATAGCACGCATAATAGGCTCCTTTACCCCTTGCAACCCCATTGCCTGATAGCATTGAATCAAAAACTCGGTCGCATCAGGAATCACATCATCATTCAGAGTAATAAAAGACGAATAATCTTTCTTACCTTGAAAAGGGTGATCATACATCAAAGGATACCGTTGAGGCCATCCACCCACCGGATATTGACTTTTCAAGACAAAATCAATGGTTTTCTCCAAAGCCGGACGGAAAGCAGGATCATTTTTTTCCACATACATACGAAGTAGAAATTTGGCAGCCTCCATAGTACCCGCATCATCGTAAGTCGCATTTCCATAATAATGTTGAAATTCTTCCAGACGCCAGCCATTTTTACCAACGGTATCATACCAGGACTTTAAGGAGTTCTCTCCTGCAAAATCGAACACATAATTCCATCCGCCACATTCAAGCTGTCCCCAAATCAAGGTGTTAGCCACTTTTTTCGCAGCTTCATAATAATACTCATCTCCTGTAGCATGATAAGCGTCAAGCAACAAATGACCGACAGAAGGAGTTCCCGGCGGCTGAACCCATACCATTGTCCTCTTGGCTTCCATTTCTCCCCATGAACGGGACATATCCGGCAAATAATTCCATACGAAGCCACCATTATAACTCACTTTGTCCATCATAAACCGAGTGGCGGTTTTCATCGTATTTATAACTTGGTCATCTAATTTTTTATTAGTTTGGGCTATACCTATACAAGCAAAATTTGCCATGCACAGGCAAAGGACAATTCTTTCCCAGTTCTTCTTTAATGTGCTTTTCATTGTTGTTTTAGTGTTTTGATTCAAGTTTAAATATCATTCTGAAGCAAAATAAGCCATTTTCCGGAGCTTGGATTTGTAATATTTGGTCTTTTCCTCGTATATTTTAATCACGACGAACTACCCTCCCCATATTATAAGTATATTTGAAGAAAAGTTTTAGTTATTCATTTTATATTAAATGCAAGATCATGAATCGTAAAGTAAGAACCGCATTGTATGCTTGCGCCTTGATGGTACCACTACTATTGCAGAGCTGCAATGCACAAAGTGAAAAAAAAGAGAGCAACAAAGAGTGTACTGAAGAAACAAACAAAAACACTGAAAAAAAGGTTATGAAAACAGGTAGTGAAAACTTCATTTTTGCAGAAGGCAAAGAATGGGAACCTGCAGGCGAAGGTGTAGTGCGCCAGATCATGGGTTACAATGATGACATCATGGTTGTTAAAGTAAAATTTGAAAAGGGAGCTGTAGGAGCTGTCCACCATCATATCCATTCACAAGTGACCTATGTGGAAAGTGGAAAATTTGAGTTCACCATCAATGGTGTGAAAAAAATTGTATCGGCCGGCGACTGTCTATATAAGGAACCGGATGCTGTGCATGGTTGTGTATGCCTGGAGCCGGGTATGCTGATAGATTGTTTCAGCCCGATGCGTGCTGATTTCCTGGAAAAGAAATAGACAAGCCATATATTCCATCCACTGCAGGAGCAGATTGCTGTGCCCTCCTTTGGGCATTTAATATGCTCCTACAGTGGAAATGAATTCTATTTTTTAATCTGCAAAACGAATGGGACAATTGCTTAACCTTATCAAATCCGGTAAATCATAATATTTCAAAGCACCATACAACACATTAGAATACATATCCCACTGCATAGGCCTCTCAATGTATTCCTTCCAAGTCTTCACGCTATGTTTTATCTCCACACTGTTGATTCTTTCATCCAAATAAGCAGCATGAATTGCAACCGGACCATAAATACCATTGGCAAATACCTTGACGGGGTGTCCTTTCAGAAATTCGTGTTCTGAACAAAAATCAAGCAAAGTCAAAATATCGACAACACGTTGTCCCATAATAGGACGCCCTATATGCATACTGACCATTGCATTGCGATACTCACGGTTCCAATATTTAGCATCCGTATAGAATGCAGGATCCGTTGTTTCCCCAAATCCGCGCAAATCTGCCAACAACAAGATTTTTCCTTCCGTCAAGGCAGCAGCAAAATTCGCATATTCACTCAAATAAGTTCCTTTTCCCTCTTCCTGTAACCTTAACTCAACAGGAGAATCAGCATTCGCTCTGGACGGCATGATAAGAATACAAGGAACAGGCATCTCCCCTTCTCTTATAAGCTGAAACTTATATTGTTCATATTCACGCATTGAATCATGTCCGGTTGCTTCAATTCTTATTTTATGGTCAGGAAGACCTTTAAGACCTAACAAATCCAGCATCTTTGCTTGGACAGTTTTCTTTCCTTTCGAAAGAAACGCCTCACGCTTGGAAGCCCACTCATCCAGCTGATTCACATTTTCCTGCATAATACTGAGTGCTCCAGGCATAGATACATTCACCTGTCCTTTAGTCGTACAAAGCATATCAGACAACCGGAAACGGTCTTGTGCCGATTTCTTCACCGGAGATTGATCATCTTTCAGCCAACGCTTGAACCAACTGACCAACTTTTGCCTTTTTTCAGTTCCAAGTCCATGCCCTGTTTCTACTGTCAGCATATCCACCTTTTCGGGAACTCCCAATACTTTATAGCACTGTTGTAATTCAGCAAACCCTTGTTGTGCACCCCATAAATCGACAAAATCATATTTACCGCTTAAAATCAATAAAGACCGTGGAGCCATCATTAAAGCAAAATCAGGTACTTCCAGTTGTTCACGCCCTTCGTATGGTATATGTTGGCAACCATCGGAAGGACCTTGCAACTCCATAGTACGTTCTCGGGTAGAAAAGAAACTACAAATGGCCGCTACCTTTACACGGGGATCCAAACCTATATAATAAGCGGTCTGAGTACCACCACCAGAAGATCCATATACTCCAATACGCTCCGAATCAATATCCTTACGAGTCAATAAATAGTCCAAAGCCCGATGATTATCCCAATATTCCTGTGCCGCCAAACTAGTACCAAGCAAGTTAAAGCCCGCATTCAGTAAGGTATGTTCCGTGGTAGCCCCCCGTGTCAGCGGTTTTCCTTCCCTATCAATAAGTTGCAACCGTTCTCCCTGGCCTATGGGATCTACCACTAGTACAGCAATACCATTGGATGCCATCAGCATAGCGGCATGAGACGAAGAACCTTTACCATTCAATCCATGTCCGCAAAGTTCCAATGTTGCCGGAACAGGAACAGTCATGTTCTCCGGCATATAAAGATGTGCTGTGACATAGCGGCCAGGCTTGCTTTCAAAAATTATTTTCTCTATATAATAGCCGGTACCTTGTATCTTCCCCACCACCTGAACATTTAAATTCTCTTTTTCAGGAAAAGTACCTACTATTTGTTTATATCGTTCACGGCAACCCTCCAGGTACTCCTGCATCCCGGCAGGAGAAGTAAATGCTTGCTGAATGGCTGACTGCCGGGATGCAAACTGCCGATGTACATCACGCATCAGATAAGAATTATAAGCAGTACTTTGACTCCAAGGTAATGCCTTGAACTCCCCCTGAGCAGAAACCACAACAGTCCCCACCCATATTCCCAAACCTACACATAAAGTGCGAAAACCGATAATTTTTCTCATAGAATCATCCCTTTAAGTTATTGTACCACAATTTCAATTTTCTGACGGTTATCTCCGGCTGTCTTCACATACAAACGTTTATGCTCTATATCATAAAACCAGCCTGTATTCCGCTCTGCATCTGTAACTGATGAAAGAACGGGCAACGATTTACCATTTTCTATCACAGATTGCGGAGCGTTCTGCAAATAAGCCTTTACTAGATAAGTGTGCTTGGCAGGTTTGTACTTCCCTACCGGTTTATCTGCAGTAAACGTCCAACTATCATCAGCAAGCCTGCTGGTAAAACGGGTCAATGAACCAATCCCTTTTTGATAATCCATTGATATACCATCATCTTCATACATCTCATAAGAAGAAATGCCTGACGGATAGACATCCAATGTTATCATCTCTACAGGGTGCTGATCTACCCACTGCATAACAGGTTGCATGGGAATAATAGCTCCGGCTTTTATATAGATAGGCAACACATCCAACGGAGTAAGAAAAGATTTATATTGACGGCCCTCGTAACGCTCACCGGTTTCATAATCAAACCATTCTCCACCGGGAAAATAAACATGTTGGCTCAGTGCACCTTTGGTAGTGACAGGACAAACCATCATCCATGGCCCGAACATATACTGACGTGTCAGCTGATAAGTATTCTCATCCTGAGGATAGTCCATCACTAAAGGAGTCATCATGGGACGTGCCGTTTTATAAAGCTGATAGGCATTACTATAAATATAAGGAATCAATGTATAACGCAAACTATCATATTTGATGAAATTGGCCAAAACCTCCGGACCATAAGTCCAAGGTTCATGGTAACGGGGATGGTCCATACCGAACACCATGGCGATAGGTGAAAACATACCGAACTGTACCCAACGAGTATATAATTCTGTATCGTAAGGAGAATATTGTTCAAATCCTCCCATGCAATGAGTCCAGTTACCCACACCACTCATACCAATATTAAGTCCTGCACGTATCACCGGTTCAAACCACTGCCATTCACTTCCCCAGTCTCCAGCCCAGATATAAGGATAACGCTGAATTCCCGCATAACCTTCACGGGTATGTGTCACCCCCCTCATATTATTATATTCCTGAAATTTACGATAGGGGGCCTCCGCATAAGCTAAAGGAAAAATATTATGAAGTCCTTTCAGGTCCATCGTTCCTCCGACATCCGTTTTCACAAACTTAGCCCCGATAGAAGCGACTTTCATTACTCCGTTCTCCCACCACCAATCTACAGCTTTCGGATCAAAGAAATTCACCACTCCTTCTATCTTTGCTCCGGGATACAGCACGTTTCCCTGTTCACGCGCCTTATCCAACAGATGATATTCAGGGCCATTATCTAATATAGAACGGATATGAAGCCCCACCATTTTTACATTTTGCGCATAGCAACTATCAAACATGGCTTTCGGATCTTTGAACGTATTACGCCATTCAAAACAGCAACCACCATTTCCGTAAGTGGTATTAAACAGCCTCCAAGTAGAATCCAGCCAAAGCAAATCAAAAGGCACTCCTTCCTCACGCAAACGTTTACATAAAGCAGGCGGGTATTTATCGGAAGTCATCTCTTCATTCTTCCAGGTTCCACCGGAATAAGTACCGACATGCAACCCCATTGCAAAACGAGGAAGCATGGGGGATTTTCCGGTCAATTCCGTATATCTGTCAACCATGGTATAAAAATCGGGACCATAAATAAAATAATAGTCCAAATCACCGCCAAAAGCTTTGAATGAATAATAATCACTACTATCCCACCCCATATTCCACTCGGTAGCAAACGGAGTATGAAAGAATAAACCATATCCTTTGGTACTCATCATAAAAGGTACGGGACAATAATTGGCACGTAAAATATCTTTTCCTCCTACAGCCGGTTTTATCCCTCTTCCCAACTCTACATTCAGATAGACCTTACGCCCTCGCTGATCCATGAAATCCATACGTTCCCCAAAACCAAAAAAATGCTCATCCGGTTGTAGAACAGCTTTCGTCTTGACAGAATCCTTATAAAAACGTTGTTCCGCAAGTTCCGTATAAAGCAGTTTGCCGTTTTTATCAGAAACAGACAGACAGAACGGATTCTTGGTAGCCTCTATAATCAGTTTTCCGGTCGTAATCAACCATGCAGCATCTTTATCTTCCACTGTATAGTCGACAGAAGGAAAATCATATTTCCGAACCATCCACTGCTCATTTTCAGCGAACACAGCACCTTGAGAATGACGTACACGGAACATATCATCTGTACAAAATTCCAACTTCACCTTTCCCTGAGGCAGGAGAAACAACAAATCATTTCCTGTCTTCTTAAAAGAAGCATCGGTCGCCCATATCCCTATACAATACAGGCACAAACAAAAGCATAGGATTCGTTTTTTCATGATATCTGTTATTTTAATTAAAATCAATCATATTGAAAATCAGTTTTTTGGCTACAAGCCCGGCAGCCGAATCATTAATAATGTTCCCATAGATATCCAATGTAGAGAACAAAACACTACCCTTACCCATAGGTACAATCCCCATAGCAGTTCCGATAGCCATAGGATAAGTATGATAAGCTCCGACCAACAATTCTTCACCTTCCATCACTAATCCCATACGCTCCACCCCTGTATGTATCAATGCCTGATAAGGCCAGTTGAGAGCATTTCCGACAGGAAGTTCCTTGAAAATATCATGCGGTTTATTAAACATCACTCCACCCAGCCAGTTGGTTCCAACAAAGAATTTGTCCTTAAACACCACTTTACTATTAGCCGCTATAAATTCCGACCATTCATCAGCACTCTGAATAATAAAGATTTTGGTTCCATCATTTACGGCACGTTCCATTAAACGCTGTGCATCCGGCATCTTATCATTAGGAACAGCCCAATCCAAACGACAACGCGCGTTACTACGAGGATGCCTGAAACGGATCTCTATATCGGCAGACTTGCCTCCTTCCAAATAGACTTTTCCATCGCCCAAATGCTCTTTCTTCCTGGTAATTTCATATATTTTCTTACCATTGACAAAGACTTCAATCATACTACGATCATTACTCTGAGGAATAATCGTATATTCACCACTGACAGAAGGAAGTACTTTACCACTCCATTTAATACCATAACCATCAAGCATATACACAAAAGGACTTGGTGTAGCTCCCTCAATAGCACTCAGATTAACCACCTTGGCCACTTCATGATAAACTTCCTTCTGAAATTCCATATCCTCATAATAGACCACATCCAATCCCGGTTTGCCATCGGCAGAGCGTAACGCTTCCATCGGCACCATTGTCAACTGATCTTTCCTAGGAGGACGGGCCACCATAATCCAATCCAACTTTCCTAAATTATCCTCGTAAGCTGCAACCGCTTCTTTCGTTTTACCCTTCAAGAAATTCTGTAAAGCACTCCCATCTTCCCAAACGGCCCCTTTACCATCCAACATATTGGATGCCAGATTTACAGACAATATATCATCATACCCAGTTGTAACAACAGAATTTTCCTTACACAGTTTTGCTTCAATCCTACAAAGTCCTCCAGCCGTAGGAACAGGTATTTTTACATCTTTCACCAACAACTGACCATAAACCTCACCTCCGGCGGCTTCCGTTTCATAAGTTCCTACCTCCATCACTTTTCCTTGAGAGTCTGTCACCGAGATTTTCAATTGATGGTTTCCCCGGACATTCTTCTCATTAATCAGATAAAAATCAACGGTCACCTCTCCCCCTGCGGCAGCAACCTGTTGCCTGGTCTTTACCGCTACATACAAAGGCTGATTATAACGAGCTATGATAGCCGGATTCGATTTGGGATAACGAAAACAATCGACAATTCCCGAATAATTCTCCGTCAATTCCGATTCCCATCCATTAACAACGTATGCATCCGTCAAATTATTCATTCTGGCCGATTCTATTTTACGTCCTTGATGTTCATAGGATACAGTTCCCATAGCCACACACAAATCATCCACTGTAGGATAAACTGTCCTTAACTGTTTAGCATCCAGAAATTTATTGAATTCATCATACCAACGTAAAAACTCTCTACCATCCCATCCTTTATAGCTATATTTTTCCAAATCTTCTTTATTCTTTTCCAAACGAGGAGGTGATGATAAAGCCCCTTCCTCACCAAAGAATACAATTTCACGCTTATTCTTTGTATCATTATAATAATCTTCAGGGCCTTTGTACAAACCTTCATTCCAAACAGCAGGTCCTCCGGCACGATGATAATCATACCAGCCACTCCAATACACTTTTTCATCGTAAGGACGAATATGAATTTTAGCCTGATCTTCTATATCATCTCCCTTAGCCCAAGCCGAGGTACGAAGAATCAACCGGGAAGGATCCAATACACGCATATCCTTCATCGCTTGAATTTCCAATTCTAACTTTTCAGGAGCAGCATTTCCCGATTCATTCATCATATTATAGATAACCAGACAGGGATGACTGCGATCCCTCTTTACCATACGGATGACCTTTTCATGCAAAACAGCATTCATAAACGGCTGTCTTACGTCCAGACGAAAACCGCCAGGCTCTTCAAAATAGAGCAGTCCCAACTCATCAGCATAATTCATTACGTCAGTATTACCGATAAAACGATGAAAATTCAGCATATTCAATCCTAACTCCTTAGCTATGCGAATTTGCCTTTCAGCCAATTCTTCCGACGGAAAAATACCATTGACTGGCCAAAAACTCCAACTGATGGCCGAGCGAAGCATGATACGTTTTCCATTTAAACGAAAAACAGCATCATCACCTATACCGGAAGCCTCGAACCAACGGAATCCAAAACGGCGGGAATCTTTATCCACCCAGTTCTGTCCTTCGGACAACTCCACCTCACATACATACAGATTAGGATCATCCACACTCCATAATTTCGCATCCGGAGCTGATACAGGAATCTTCAGTTCATTCATACCTTTATTTAATGAGATACCCTTTATCTCTTTAGAATAAACTATTTTTTCTTTATTTTTCCACTCGTACACCGTTATACGAAGATCCTGCTTCGCAGTCTTTCCTTTTTCATTCTGTAATGTCAGAATAGCGTTGGCGGTAGTTATCTGAGGAGTATTCTGCATATAAATATCTGCCACATAAACAGAATTACATACCTTCATACTAACTTTTCCTGTTATTCCTCCAAAGCCATGACCGGGAGGCAACATTTTATCTCCCCACGGAATAGTTCTGTAGTCACGCCAATCATGGTTACCACCCGCATCCGTTATACGTACAGCCAATTGTACCTGTTCTCCTGATTTTATATAAGGAGTAATATCCGTTTCAAAAGGAACATTGTCCACAATCTGATAATCCACTAATCTCTGATTAATAAAAATTTCCGCCCGTGAACGTATAGAGCCAAAATTCAAAAAGACTTTTTGTCCTTTCTTCAATACCGGAATATCCATTGTACGACTCCACCATGTAACTCCTGTAATATCTCCTTCGGGTCCGGACTGAGTTTGAAGATATTCTTCAGCTGTTCCAGGAACCTGTACCGAAAGAGTCTGGGCAGAAGTCAATATATCCCATCCCGCTGTAGGAACAATTACAGGACTTTTCCGTGCCTCTTCCAATGTCAAATAAATATCCTCTGTCTGCCAAGCTGCATTTTTATCCTGCCATAAATGCCATCCTTTTCCTGACAAATCAAAAAATGGTCTCTCCTGTGCTCTCACCCCATAAAATGGACATAACAACAAAAATGCTATGGCAATAATACTCTTCTTCATAATTATCTATTACTTTCTTTTATTAAATTCAATAATAACTGTTGGCCCACTACATTAGCCCTATTCTCGCTTTTGGTATTAAAAGTATTCATCGACTCGTTCATGCCATCAAGATCAACAGGAACTGTATAAGCTTTGACATCCTTTATACATGCAGGAATATCCAATGTAGTAATAATTATTTTTCCACGACCTGCCGGAATAACAGACAAGGCAGAATAAACTTCTTTTTTATGATCGGAAACACAAGCAACCAATGTTTCCCCATTAAAGCAACGCAACCCTACACGATGACGGTTGTAAGTAGCAAAGCATTGATATTCCCAATTAAAGACACAATTGACAGGCAATCCATCAAAAATAGGATGTTCTCTATTGAAAAAGTTCCCACCATACCAAGCCGTACCTAGTTTCTTTGAACCACGATAATCCAAAACTTCTTTATCCGCTAAGAACTCAGCCCACCTTTCCGCATTATCCACAATAATCAATGTATGTCCCTTGTAAACCCATTCCATAATATCACTCATACCACTTCCCCATTGAGTAGGTTCAAAGGCGCCAACCAACAAATAATCTCCCGAAGGTGTTCCTTCTTTATATTCCGGAATATCAAAACCAACTGTTTTCATAAAATTGCTCAGAACGCCCGTAGTATCAGCAATAGAACCATTAGCTGTAATTCCTTTCGTATTCAAACTTACAGCAAACAAAGAATCGTTTCCAGTTGCAAAAGTTTTTTTGCCTTTGACCAACTTTGCTTCAATACAAACATAGCCTGTTGCCCGAGGAACAAAATTCCAGCCGATCTGTAAACATTGACCATATACATTCCCCCCTTTAACATGTACACTAGATACATGGGTAGCCAATACAGTACCTTCCGCATCTTTCGCGATCAATTGAAGAGAATAATTCCCCTTCAAATTCTTTTCATTTACAATATAAGTATCTACTATAGTCGTATCTCCAACATTCAGCACTTTCCGATTCATTTTTACAGCTAAAAATAACGGTTGGTTATAACGAGCCATTACTTCCACATCTCCTTTAGGATAACGATAATTATCAACAATGCCGGAGTGATTTTCCAGTTTCATACTTTCCCAACCATTTACAGCATAAGCATCCACCGTATTACTGATACGAATATTCTCAATTACCCTACCTTGATAATAGAAAGCCACATTCCCCATGGCACGGGTCAAATCATCCACTGTAGGAAATGCTTTGGCAAATCCATTGTGTTTAAGAAACGAATCATATGCATCATACCACTTCATATAATCCATCGCTTCCCATCCAGAAGTAGTGCCAGATTGCAGGATTTCATCCCGAATGAGCTGAAGACGCGGCGGAGTACCAATAGCCCCGTCTTCCCCCCAATAAATAATCTCATCCTTATGATCTGAAAAACGGTGATAGTTATCTTTACCCAAATATAAATTATCATGATAGCAACCCGGACCACCTGCATGATGCCTGTCATACCATCCATAATCATAAAAAGTAGTATCGTTTGGCATCAAGTGCAATTTAAAACGGGCATTCGCCTCATTTTCCGGATTCTCTCCATTACTGGAATTATAAGTTAAGATACGGGTAGGATCCAACGAATGTGCCATACGCATCTGCGCATAATCCTGTACCTGTGGCCAAGCTCCCCGTTCATTATGCAAATTATAAATAACAAGAGACGGATGGTTACGGTCACGTTTAATCATTCGCGCCAATTTTTCATTCCGGTAAGCAAAATAAAACTTGCTTTGCTTGTTATTATCATTAAAGTGACTGATAGGATACTGATTGCCTCCCGGTTCTTCAAAGTATAATAGTCCCAATTCATCAGCATAATCCAAGACATTGCTATGCCCGATAGTACGGTGAAAATTCAACATGTTAAGTCCTAGCTTTTTAGCACTCTCCACTTGTCTCCTAGCCAACTCATCAGATGGAGTGATCCCATTATCCGGCCAGAAACTCCATGAAATAGCTGTACGTAAAACAATTCTTTTTCCATTCAAGAAAAATTGCTTATCTCCATGAATATCCTTCACTTCAAACCATCTGAATCCAAAACGCTGCGTATAATTATCCGTACCTACTGAAACAGACAAATCATAAAGATGAGGAGAATCCGTACTCCACAATTTTGCCGCTGGCAAATGAATATGAAAAGTTTGTTTATTCTCTCCGACAACAAGATTTTCAACAGGGTATTCTTTTCGGTAAAGTACTTTCTCACCTTTATGTTCTTTTACTGTTAAAAGCATTTTCTGAGCCTTCATCGGGTTCTTTGTTTCATTACAAGCCGTCACTTCAACTTCAATAGAATGAGGGTCCGGTTGGTTTTTAATAAAAACATCTCCAATATATAACTTATCCGTAGCAACCAACTCCACTTTTCCAGTTATACCGCCAAAACCATGAGAAGGATTAGTTCTATACTCTCCCCATGTATAGACTTGGGAATCTTTCCAATTAAAATTACCATTTGGATCAGTAATGCGGAAAGCAATCACATTTTCCTGACCAGGTAGAATAAAAGGTGTCACATCTACAGCAAACGGCGTACTATTCACCAAATCATATCCCACCAATTTTTTATTAACAAAAATCTCAGCTCTAAAACGGACAGAAGCAACATTCATCACTATCCGTTTATTTCTCCAATCAGCAGGTACATTTATTTTTGTATCAAACCATGAAACCCCTACATAATTTCCGGTAACTCCAAATGTTTCTCCATTCCATCCCCATAGGTGTTGCTCTACGGTAGCAGGAAGTGTCACCCCTATCTTATCGGGTGTATCAAGCAAATTCCAGCCTCCGGTAGGTATATGAACAGGGAGGTCATGAATATTGACAGGAGGAACATAAAGAGAATCATTTTGCCATACAGCCGAACGATCAAGAGTGATATTCCATAGAGTTTCTGATAAATTGAGACATGCCCTCTGTGCTCTCATAGATGTTACAAACAATAGTACACAACCCGCTAAAACGAATATTTTTTTTATAGCTGATTTCATTTTACCTCTATTTTTCTTTATGGTATATTATAAAAGGAGTATGTTAAGAAGAAATACTTCAATATACTCCTTTTACAAAATTACTTTATTTTGTATATCCGGGATTTTGAGTGAATTCATCTTTATTAGTCACCGCATCCAATTGATTTTGGGGTATCGGACGTAGCATATGATATTCTTGAATATTATCTTTTGCATCCATATTATGCAACTTAACGTATTCAACTAACTTTTTAGTTCGTTTTAAATCAAACCAACGTATTTGTTCTCCACACAATTCCCTAGCCCTCTCATCTAAAATAAAATCGATAGTCAGTTCCGATTCAGTAATTTTCATGTCATTTTCTTTACCTGGTATTGCACGTTTCATCAAGAATTCATTCATCAAATCCACCGCTTCCTGTTTATTCGTTTGCAGCATCGCTTCGGCTGCAATAAAATACATTTCCGGCAAACGAATGACAAATGCATCCCGTTGACACCAATCCTGATTATAAACCGCCGTAGGATCGGCAAACTTATGCATTTCTACAAATTGCGACCTTAAGATAGCTTTACCTTCCGAAGTGTACACGTCATTAACATCCAGCAAACGATACCGCTTTGACGCCCATACTTTTTGTGAATCAGTAGCAGCCGTTTTCATGATATATATGGCCGTATCTCCTGTAGCCATTAAAGGATAAACTTTTAAATCACTCTCGGATAACGGATTCTTGTTAGCGTACCAGGCATCTTTAAACGTCACTTTATAACGCTGATCTATATTCTCATTATATAATTGCAGCAGATACCTGGACGGCATATATCTTTGGAAAGGACGAGCATTCAAGACATCGCGTTCCATTCCGGCTTCCTTATCATATTTCATCACAAAATCAACAATCCCTTTATTACCCGAATTAGTAGCAGTAGCATCAAAAGCATTATTTTCTAATTCTGAGTTGGTGTAATTTATAGAAAAAATTGCTTCTTTGTTTGTACCTCCATCACAATTGGCAATATCCCACATATCACTATAATCAGTATAGAAAGAATAGCGTTGACTATTGATAATATCCTTTGCCAACACAGCGGCCTCAGCATAAAGCGAAGCCTCGCCCGTTGCACAAGCTCTGGTCAAACAAGCTCTTGCTTTAAAAGCTTTAGCTACATCCTGAGTTATTCTACCATCTGTTGATTTGCCTGGTGCCAGTTGATTGACAGCCACATCTAAATCATCAAAAATAACTTTATAAAAATCTTCTACAGACGAACGGTGTGCTTCAGTAACAGCACCCGTTATAGGTTCTGTGTTCAATACCACGTCTCCCCAAGTTTCTGTTATCAACCACAAATAGAAGGCTCTCCAAAACTTAGCCTGGCCTTCAAATGACTTATTTTCAGCTTCGGTCAATACTTCACTTGGCAACAAAGAAATAGTCTGATTACAAGCGCTTAATGACAAATAAAGATTTTTCCAAACATTTCCGATAGTTGATTGGGAGCCATTTAAGTCAATAGTATAATCAGCCAATTGATTTGCTTTATTATCTCCCCCACGCAAAAACAAATCAGTACCAGATTCTGTCATACCAAAACCATCTTCCTGACCATAAAATGTCCTTGCACCCGAATAACAGGAATTCAACGCACTCTCTATTCCAACTTTCGTTTTCATAAATGGATCCGTTGTCAATCCACTTTTATTAGTTTCTTCTAGAAAGTCTTCACAAGAGACATGACATAAACAAAGAAATAATATGCTTATATAATAATAAAATTTTGTTTTCATAATGATCATAATTAAAGATTACAAACTAAGATTGATGCCAAACAACACTTGCTTCGCCAATGGAAAGTCCATACTTCCATTGCTTTCCGGATCATAATTCGGGAAATCCGTGAAGGTAATGAAATTATTCAAAGAACAATAAATACGCAACTTCTGCACCATCATTTTGGATGTCCATTCTTTAGGCAGTGTGTATCCCAATGTAATATCTCGTATTTTCACAAAAGAAGCTTTACGGAATGCCAATGAAGACTGTAACAAATAGCTGTTCGTTGAATAACCACTATTGGGACGAGGATACTCATTGCTAGGATTCTCAGGTGTCCAATAATTTACAGGTGCGCTATTTTCCAACGCACTTGGCTTGTATAGCTGAGTATAGGCATCTTTTACATATTGTCCGATACGACCATAAATAAAGAACATTAAATCAAAATTCTTATAGATGATATTATTAGTTATACCAAACGTATACTTAGGAACTCTTGAAAAAATAACCCGGTCATCCGTAGAGAAAACGCCTTCACCTTCAGAACCTTTAGGTGACATATCTGCCACTTTAATATCCCCTGGCTTAAATCCTCCAAAAGCTTTGGCCTGAACTTCCTCACCTAATTGCCAGATACCAATCTTTTTATAATCATAAAAAACTTGAGTAGGAGAGCCAACAAACCAAAGATTACCTTCATCACGCGTTACACCACTATTTAAAGCTTTAATTTTTTCACGATTCAAACTATATGTCCAATCCGTATTCCAACTAAAATTTTTATTTTGAAACCAAATTGTATTCAATGTCACTTCAATACCTTTATTTTCTGTTTTACCTATATTCTGCATAACAGATGCATATCCAGTAGAACTAGGCAATAAACTTGGAAGTAACAAATCCGAGGTTTGTGAAATATAAGTATCAATTGTACCAGATATGCGATTTCTTAAAATTGAGAAATCCAGTCCAAGATTCCATGTCGATGTTTTTTCCCAAGTCAAATCTTTATTTGCAATCTCGCTAGGATAATATCCATAAACACTACTGCCAAATGTATATACTGATTTTTTAAGTCCTCCTAAAGTAGCATAAGCATCAATTGCACTGTTACCAGCAACTCCCCAACTTAAACGTAATTTCAAATTACTAAAAATATCTTGATCAGCCATAAAGCCTTCTTCTGAAATACGCCACGCAGCGGATGCTGACGGGAAATACCCCCACTTGTGCCCTTTCGCCAAAACGGAAGATCCATCAGCACGCAAAGAAGCTTGGAATAAATAACGTTCATTAAACTTATAATTCAATCGTCCAAAGAAAGAAACCATTTGCGTCTCAATCAATTGACTGGCATTTTCTTTTGAATCAGCATTTGCTCCCAGATCGTGGAATGAAGTCAGAGCAGAAGCTTGGTTAGCTCCACTAGCCAAAACCTTTTCATATCCATAAGCAGTGGTACTACTACCAATCATTGCAGTTAGTCCATGTTTCCCAAATGTTTTGGAGTAATTCAGTATATTCTCCCAAGTATAACGCCAATCGTTATCCGCCTGAACAGAAGAGGTAGATTTTACACCAAGATTAGCTACTGTATTTTTATCTTTATAAATACCTTCCCGACTATCTGTAACATCAATGCCAATAGTGGATTTAAAGAAAAAATCTTTCAGAATATTCACATTCAAATACCCCGAAGCAAACATACGTTTCGTACGAATATTATCCTCGTAAGCACCCGGCTGCTCATCACATAAAGGACTGAATGCAGAACTATTTCCAGGAGCAGGGTTTAATATAAAATTACCATTATCATCATAAGCTCTGCCTATACATGGTATTTTGTTAGCCAAATTCAATGGATTCTGTCTCTTATCCTGATCTTTAAAAGTATATGAAACATTCACACCCACATTGAAAATTTTATTTATCTTATGATCAAGACTAATACGACCATTATAACGTTTCAATACATCATTTTTCAACAATCCTTTATCATCTTGAAAACCAAATGATAATGAATAAGATGTTTTCTCCGTACCACCAGACATACTGATTTCATAATTTTGGGTAATACCGGTACCCAACAATAAATCCTGCCAATCAACCCAATAACCTTTTTCCAAATACTCCAATTCTTCTGCATTGAAAATCAAAGCATCATCCATATATTGATCCGGCGCTGCTGAATTAGTAGTTCTATAGGCCTCTCTCTTTAATTGAGCATATTCTTCTCCATTCATCATACGAGGGTATTTAGCCTTATTTTTAATAGAAACATAAGCATTAAAATCGATTTTCGTCTTTTGTCCCTTGGCTCCGGATTTTGTTGTAATAATAATTACACCATTAGCTCCTTTCGTTCCATAAATAGCTGTAGATGAGATATCTTTCAAGACTTCAATAGACTCAATATCAGTAGGATTAATATCAACAAATGATCCGTAATCTATACCATCGACCAATACTAACGGATTATTGTCAGCTTTAAGAGAACGATTACCACGCATGGTTAATGAAATAGAGGCTCCGGGTTGCCCGCTAGATTGTGTTATATCCAATCCCGCTACTTTACCTTGCAAAGATTTCAACGCATTGGTAGTAGGAGTAGATGTAATATCCGCTGGTTTTATAGAAGATATAGAACCAGTCAAATCACTCTTCTTTTGAACACCATATCCAACCACTACCACTTCATCCAAAGATTGAGTATCATCTTTCATCACAACGTTTATGACAGACTGTTTCCCGACTTTTATCTCCTGAGTAAGATAGCCAATATAGGTCACCATTAATACATCATTCTCGTTTACATCAGCAAGAGAATAATTACCTTCAAAGTCAGTAATGGCACCATTAGTCGTTCCTTTTACCAATACATTTACTCCAATCATAGGCTCACCTGCATTATCTACTATTTTTCCTTTTATCATGGTAGCCTGTCGTGTTTCATCCAAACCGATACTTTTATGAGTAGTTGAAATTAAAATATGATCTCCATCAACTTGATACGTCATATTGGTACCTTGAAAGATTTTATTCAGAATAGCATTTATATTTCCATTCTCTATCTTTATACTTACTTTGTGTTTAGTATTCACCTTATCATTTAACACAAAAAGATAAGATGACTGGCTCTCAATCAAGTGTATCACTTGTTCCAAGCTTTCATTCTTACATGAAATAGTGATACCTTCGTTCCGATCTGATGCTTGTACGTACACTGAACTAAATGACACACATAATAGCAACAAGACTGTTTTCAGTAATCTCACAATAGACCACCGACTTATTGGCCTATCACATACGTTTAAATAAGTTGTTTCCATGTTATTAGATTTTAGTTTTAAAAAAAATATAGTTGTGTTTTATGTATTTGAACCTCTATTTGATATAAATAATTTGTTTGTCCTCATCCTGCTCTATAGTAAAAGGAGCATCTTTCTGCAATAACCTTAACGCATTAATAACCCCTCTACTTTGTCTAAATTTTCCTGTATATTTATAATGTTCCACCTCTTTATTTTGAATAACAATGCTATCTCCAAAATATTTAGTAAAAGTTTTCATGATGTCCTTCAATTTTGCGCTTTTTATACAAATTAATCCCTCACGCCATCGGAACTGGTCATAATCGTGGATGGTTTCCAAATGAATTTTTCCATTTTTATGATAACATACCATTTGATCAGGTTTCAAATAAATATTGTTACCTTTTACTCTGACACGAACTTTGCCTTCAAACAAAGAAGTCTTAAATACATCAGCGTTAGAATAAGCTTCCAAATTAAAATGAGTACCGAGTACTTTGATTTCTCCTTTTGAAGTATGTACATAAAATGGCTTATTTTTATTGGCCGATACTTCAAAATAAGCTTCTCCATCCAACTTTACTTTACGATTATTTGTTGCAAAAACAGAAGGATAACTAAATTTCGTATTAGAATTAAGGCACACAAACGTACTATCGGGTAAAATTATGTTTATTCTTTGACCGGCAGGAACAAGTATGGTTTGTAATACCTCTGATTTTTTCACCAATTCCTGATACTTATAAATAGTAACAGACACAACAACCAAAAGAACAACCGCAGCTATCTTTACGGTATAATTAATTAACTTATATAACAACGGGGCATTTTCTTTTTGAAACAGTTCCTTTTTATCTACCAACAAAATACCTGCATCAAATATTTTCTTTTCACGACATAATGTCTCATAATTATCCGGTGAACTTTCAGCCCATCGTTTAATAGCTTCTTTCTGCTTGTCAGATGCTTTGCCTGCAAAAAAATGATACAACGATAATAAATTCATTTTCTTTCCATTATTTACTCTATAAGCACATGAGAATGGAAATACCCTAAACGAAAAACAAAAAAATCTGCTAAATTAGATAAATCAAAAAAGAAAGATAGTCTTTGAGGACAGCACGTAGAGCTTTTAATGCCTTACTTATATGATATTCAACGGTTTTTTGATTCACAAATAACTTTTTAGCTATTTCAGGGTAGGATATATCTTCATATCTGTTCATAAAAAAAATCTGTCGAGTTTTTGATGGCAATTTTTCAAGCGTATGATTTACAATCTCTTGCACCTCATTAGTATACAATTCACAAGGATCACATGCCGATAATGCTGATATCTTAAAATCCAATTCCCATAAAGCAAGTTCAGACAAAGAATTATTCTTTTCATAATGAAAGCGTTCCTGTCTTAAATAGTTCAAGCATTTATGCTTTATAGCCGTTAAAAGATAACTTAATATATTCTCATCGTTCTTTATATCTCTTCGATGTTCCCAATAATAAGCTAAAGTGTCCATCACAATATCTTCAGCTATAGAAATATCGAGAATATAAGTTTGCGCAAAACGAATAAACCGTAACCTGTAATCAGTATATAATTTATTAAAAGTTTCTGTTTCCAACTTTAATAGATCATCCATATCTGTTTCCGATATTTAATTAGATACCTCAATATTCGATGCGCAAACTTATCTCCACTAATTATTACTTCGTCCCATTTATACAACTATCCGGCACCCAGCCTTTCAAAACAAAAGCAGGGTTCCGATAATTGTTAATCAGCTCTGTATCTTTATCTTTTGTCAGCTGGCGGGAATATGGATGACGTTTGGATACATCAACCGGATTTCCTGTCACCATATCACAAGTATTATACTCGTACATTTTAGCAGTCTTCGCTCCAATAGAACTCCAGCCTTCAGGAATTATATTTTTCACTTTACAATCTATCAAGACAAACTCTGCATCAGGATAGGCCGAACCGTGGTTACTTTTAGTACGTCCGTAATCCGCCTGTTTACCATCCTCCGTAGAAAAAGTGCATTCAACAAACACATTACCATGATTGCCCGCCGTATTTCTTACCCATGAGAAAGGGCCGCCACCATTACGGAAATTACTTTTATAAGCAAACAAGCTGCCACGTCCTAAAATAGTATCACCACCACCATCCAACTCACAAGATTCCATATAGATTGTTCCATTCGCCTGCAATGCATCTCCTGAACCTATAATATGTACACGGTATAAAGCAATCCTTTCTCCATTAATCAACAACCCTTCTGCCTGACCTTTTAAATCTGTAGCAATGGTCATATCCTCAATGACTATATCCTTGCAATTATCAAGCATGAAAGCCGCCCGACGGGAAGGAAATGTACCGGGCCACTCATTGGTTTTCACAGTCAGCGGATGAGGATTAAAGACTTCATTATTTGCATAATGTACTTTAGTATCGGTCATTCCTGCTCCTTTAATTTTAACATTCCATTTATTTCTTGTATAGACCAATTCTTCATAATCACCGGGATTAACTAAAATCACAGTCTGTTGTTCATTAAAATCAGGAATAAAATCCAAGGCTCCCTGAACTGTATTAAAGTCTCCTTTTCCTGCAACATCCACAATCAATGTATCTGAAAGTTCCGGCATGTCAGATTTAGTAGTGAAAATCCACTCATCTTCTTTAGTGACTCCTTGAAAACTGCCATCAGCTAAATTTAACACACCATTATCTATAGTCACATAGTAAGTATGCCCATATTCCAGCATATTATTGTGTAGATAAATAGTAGCTATAGAATCACGCACGATGACGGGATAAAAATGAAAGGCATCCGTAAATCCCCCTATAATAGTAAGCTGGTACACAGGAGGAGTAGGTTCCGCCGTTCCCGAAGGAGTACCCGGACGAGTATCTTTATTGGTAGGCATAACGGTACGAGTATAGTCATAAGGCACTTTTGTATAATCACATTCCGGACCATACGTACGGCTCTCCGTAGGACCAGACGGAATACTCAAATCCAAACTGTCCACCACTTGGTCAGTAACTGCGTCATAAACCCGTATCATACCGGAATCTCCAAGGACAGGAGTTTCGGAAAAAGTAAGAACCAAATGAGTGTCCGGATTGACATTTTCCGAACCGGAAGCAGGAAAAAGTGTTGCATTGACCTGCCCTGTCTGATTACACGCCATTATAAAAGGAACTGCGGCAATCATACCTAAAAACGATTTTAATGTAACCATAGATTCATCAGTATTAAATTCAAGTCTTAATCATTCTATTCCCATTCCACCTTCATATAATGCAGCATCGTTGTACTTTCACCACAACTGCCCGTATGCTGGATACCGGTGCCCCCAAAAGTGTTCGAGGCTATATCCGCCTCCAAATCTACCGAAAGTTTCAAGTTCGGATCAGTTACAGGCGCCGGAAGCGGAGTCGTTGTTGAAGCATGTGCTGTCAATTTTCCTCCTTTAGCAGTCAATGTCAGAGTACAATTTGTACGATAGCAGGTAGAAGACACCGGTTGACTGATGGCTTCAGCCACCCCGTTCTCATATTTCATCAAAATAAAATCAACCGCATTACTATACTTGGTCGTACGAATGATACGCAATGCATATCCCGTTAAAGTACGGGTATCAAACTTGATATACAAATCCAAATACTGTCCTGTAGCACTACCAAAACCTTGTCCTGCTGTTTTACTGGCATCCACATTCAATGTGATTGCCATATCTCCATAGCTGCCATCCAATGGAGTATACAGCAAACGGGCTCCTTTCTGATCCTGCAACAAACCGGTTCCGTGAGAACCATTCATTCCAGGTCCATAAATCCAATAATCCTTATCCGGAACTACCTGCCAATCGTATGCTGCCGTATCCAAAGGCTTATATCCACCAATCGTCCAAAATCCCGGTAAAAGTTGTGGTTGATTCTTACATGGAAAGTTCTGAAAATCCGTTTCAAATATATGAGTGATATTCACTTGCCCTTTCTTTATCGGAGAATTGGAAACAACAATCCGTTCTTCCCCCGGCAAACAACGCAGATGCTTGGGAGCGATAGCTGCCATCAGATAATAACCAACATCTTCTTTTACCAACGTATAGGAATATTCCGGTTCATTCAAGCGGGATACAGAAACCGGAAGTCTATCAGTCCCGTTCCTGTCCGTACATCTATACCAGGTTATCAATGATTCATCCTTGCGCCCATTCAAATTTAAAGCATAACTGACAGTAGCTACTCCTTTAGCAATATTCAATTCCGGCTCTTCCGTAAACGAGGGAGCCGGTACATAATCGGGAGCAACCGTAAGTTCCGTCGCACATTCCAAGCCATCCTCTGTATAGGCTATCACAGTGAAATGTTTTGTTTCATCCTCCGTATTAGTTGCCTCGACAACACATTCATAACCCTCGGAAGTAGATAATTTCACATCCTTTTCATAACCTTGTTGTACTTTCCACTTCACGGGAACATTATTCAGTACATAGTTGCAATGCCTTTTTACTGTTGCAGTCAATTTGACCGTCCGGCCACCAGTCTGGATGGAAGCCGTTAAAGGCTCTACAGAAAGACAGGAGGGCATCCGGGTATAATCCCTTCCATCCCGCTTACCTATAGCAATGACACGGTCTTTCACCTGAAGAGGATCCCAATCATCCTCTCCTCTCAATAAATTGTAAGTATTATAAACTACCTCTTCATTCTCTTCCAGCCGGAAAGCTTTCAGTTGCTTCAGCTGATCCATGCAAACCGTATTATAAGGCTTGTCAGCCCCTATTACATAAGGTTGCCCGTTCAGTTTCACATTGTATTGGTAACAACGCAACCAATCTGTAGGATCATGTGTCCAGCCCGCATAAACCGGCTTCTTCGAATGATAACGGCAATCGACAATACTTAACGGCCCGACCGACTTACAAAAATATTGCCGGTCTTCCTCATGACATACATAAAAGTCACAGTTCAAAAATACAGCTCCGCCCATATCACTTCTCCAAAAAGGTTTCTGACCATAAAAATGAAGTGTACAATCCAGATAAACCCCTGTTCCGGTCAATGCGTCATCCGTACTTTCCATGTGGCATTTATTAAAAAGTATCCGCTTGGCGCCATTCAACGGATTCATGTTCAAGCGGCTGATGAAATGTACATTATCCGCCACAATCTTGTCGCCATGACAATAAGCGACATGTGCCTGAGTGATGGCAGACATTCTTTTCTTCCTGCTTAATTCCTTCTTCAGAGGGTATTCCAAATCGACATTACAGAAATTCCCCATGGTCAAGTCCTTTACTAACAGACCGTCTCCCCAAAAATCAAACATGGTGAAATTACCGACAGCCCCCTGTGTCTGTCCACGACTGGATGCCAGGACTGTATTTTCAGGATGAGTATTCAATCCGATAATATGGAGATAAGGGCATTTAACAACCAAGCCGAACGGTTCACGGCCGTCTTTACCAACACGAATAGCAGGGTCATCTGGATCATCAATCCAATAGACATAAGGAGCCAAATAAACTTTCATAGGTTCCGCTTCCGTACCAGCTGAGAAATTAGCGGCAGCTTTATTGAAACTATTAAAAACATAAGGATTACCCGCCACTTCCCTATCGGACAACTGCCCATCAACAAAAAATGTTTTCGGACCTAAAATAATTTCTTTATCTGCATAACGAAGGCAGTTTCCTTTAAATTCTATAGGTTGCGAAGGATCTAACGAACTATAATGATCAATACTTTGTGCTTTTAACAGATGTCCCCATACAAGCCAGCACAAGGCAAAAGCAAGAAAATGTAAATGTTTCATTTTGTATAGATTAAGATTTGTTCTAATACAAAAGTAAACAGGAGACAGGGAACAAAAAGGTAAAAATTGGTCTATTATGTGCAAATTTTGAATAATGTGCTAATTTGCCAATTTGCTAATAGGCCAATTGACATGCGAACATAGCAGAACCATACGGCAAATTAGCATATTAAGTGATCCGGTACAGGTAAAGAAATAACTCCTTCTTTCAAATGTAACCATTCTCCTTCTGAACCAATTCACGTAAAAGGATCCTGACAACCCAATGTTTGAAATCCGTTCTCATAAGCATAGATTGACCAAGTCATCCGACGTGTAAACTACCAGTCCCGGAATATAAACAAAAGAAGAATGGACCAGATAATAAGACTTTCCATAACGGACAATAGAAGGATCCTAATTATCACCTTCCCAAATACGTACAATAGTTTGATCTTCATTTAAAGAATCTTGGAACTGCCCCATAAAGGGAGCATCCCAAAGACTAGCAAAAATGCGCAAACAGATAAAATGTTTTTCATATATACTCTTTACCTTATTATACTAGTTTTCTTTCAACCAAGCTAAATTAAACTTATAATAAAAGCGGCTCGTTATCAAATGAATCATATTATCAGGTGTTTGTGTTCCGGCCAGGTAGCCACGAGGTTCAGCATGATTCTCATCCATTTCAAAAAACTGAGTCCAAGCCCCACCATTAAGGAAACGATAAGTGCCATCAGTCAACAAACGTTTTACAGGCCAGGTCTTACCTTCATCGTATGACAAAGCAGCGTACATGCCATATCCTTTAAAAGGCTTTCCTGATTTTTCAGTAAACATCATACCACGCTCCTCTTTCGGAGTACGATAAGGATGTTCAGTAAAAGATATCAGCAAAATAGGACCTTCATTCAAACGCATCAATACCAGCCGTTGTCCTCCATCAATGGGTGGAAATTCCGAAGCGGAATAATGCCAAGTCTTTCCCATATCATCAGATACACTCATAGGCATACGTAGACGTCCTTCTTTATCACGAATACTATTGTTACGTCCCAATGCCATCAATCTGCCATCCTTCAATTGCACCACTCCGGCATGGATTCCGGCGATAGTGGTACCTGTCCCTCCCTCTTTAAAATCGGGCAAGGGCGCTCCATTCCACGGGTCCGTCCAAGTTTTTCCCTTATCCTTACTGATATGAACAGCAGCCCCGTCTCTTCCACCGGGTCCGGCATCACAAGCCTGAACAAACCAGCCTTCCTTTGTAATAGAGGTTCCGGCTATCACTTGATGGCGTCTCGTATGCTCTGGAGCAATCATACGAGGTTTACTCCAAGTTTGTCCATTATCTGTACTTGTACGCAAAGTCATCATCAAATTCTGCCAATGTCCGGCCGCTTCCACTCCATTGATATGGTAAAGAGTCCCTTGGCGGTCGTTCAACAATGCAGTTCCGGTCAAATTACGATCAGCTATCTGATAAAACATACGAGGCTTTTCCCATTCACGGCTTCCGGCACGCAAGCGCGAAGAGAGCACCACCATCTCACGGCCTTTTTCTTCATTGGTAGAAAACCACACAGCCAACAAGTCTCCATTATCACACCAAGTCAATGCCGGCTGATGATTATGCTTGAAAAAAGGCGTTCCACTATGCGCATCCGGTTCATGCACATAAACCAAAGGAGCAGTGAAGACAGGTTCCGTGATACACTGAGAAGTCCAATCCCATTTTATCTGAGACACGGCATACTCATCTTTTGGCTGAGAAAGCGGAGCGGTCTGCGGATACTCTGCCTGTACCACCCGAAAGCCTGTCATTGCATGTTTGTCCTCCGGCAACATAGCCATACGGTTTGCCGAACGGAGATATTTCATCGGTGTATTATGACTACCTCCTCTAGTCACCCGTGCTATACCGTCCGAATAGCCGACAGGATCAGTCTGTTCCTTGTCTATATAGGGCCCATACCAGTCCAAACACCATTCCTCCACATTTCCACACATATCATGTAGCCCCCATTCGTTAGGAGGAGTTTGTGCCACTTTCAAAGACAAGGGTTTGGGAGTAGCCGCTATCACTTGATTCTTTTGCCAGGCGGCAGGAAGCTTGTCATCCATATAGAAATTCCAGTAACGGCCTGCCTTACATGCATATTCCCATTCAGCTTCGGTAGGCAGACGATAAGTTTTTCCTTCTTTCTGGGTCAACCAGTCACAAAAGGCAACGGCATCTTGATAAGTTACGAACACCACCGCTTCGTCATCTTCACTTGAAAAACCATTTTTACCACGCAGCAACTTGTGTTTAGGGCAGAACAATTCATATTGCGCATTAGTCACTTCGGTCAGCCCCATTTTAAATGGTTTGGATATATACACCTTATGCATAGGTGCTTCATCATAATTCTCATCTTCACCCAAAGTTCCCATATAGAAATTTCCTGCGGGTATTTCTATCATTGGAATCAATTCACTTTGTGCCGTAATACTTGCCGGCCATATAATAATGCTCACTATTGCACTTACTAAAATTTTTAATTTCATTTCGTATCAGATAAAAATATATCTTGATACAAAAGTAAAAAGCAATCAAAGAAAAATAAGGTAAAAATTGGTCTTTTATGTGCATAATTTAGCAACACACGAACTAACCTATCAAGAAAAAGATTGATTTTTTATTGTAACTTCCTATAACAAAGGTTTATTACTTTGCTGCCACTACTTCCACCATTTTGCCGAATCATCTATAGATAGGGAAGTATAGAAGTGATAGCAGAAATTACAAACGTCAAGAGAGTAAACCTTGAGTTCAAATTATTAATGCTATAATGACGGGAATACTTGTTTAGAAATACATTCTTAATAAAACAAAAAAGAGGATGTGTCGTTTTGACACATCCTCTTTTCATTTACTTACGATCTCTTATTCTTGACCAAAACCATATCCATTAGTTAAAACACCGTTTGAATTCTTGATAACATCAGGATGATAAGGAATTAAGTAAATAGGAGCCTCACCTGCAATGTATCCATTAAATACATACGAATTATATTCATTTTCCAATTCTACGATTTTTGCTCCCCATGGTTGTTTAGTATATCCATCAGCTTCTAAAGCTTTAGCCTCACTTCCATTCGGATCGATATATTCAAACAATCCTTTAATAGCAAGATTAGTAACATTCCCAGCTGTAAGATTCTTCGTTGAAGTCCCATTAGAAGCAGCTACAGATGCCCAATCATCGTTCTGACCTCTCCAACCTGGAAAGAGTACCGGATTCGTTTTATCAGTACAGGTCGTAGTCAGTCTATAATTTACTCCAAAATCTGCAGGATTTACTTTTTTAACCCAAATATAGGATGAAATAGTATTACCATTATCAAAAGTATGATAACCTTTAGATTTTAAATCACTAATCATTGCACTAGTACGCTTATGGAAGTTATCAATAGCCATTCCCAATTTATTATTACGGATCAAATCATAACGACGGATACCTTCACCACCAAACTCCAACTTACGTTCTTCAAGGACAGCATCCAATACAGAACCACATTTACTGATAAAGCCATCTACATTAGCTTCTGATGTAGAAGCAAAAGCACGATTACGAACCATAGACAAATATTGCTTGGCAGAAGCGTCATCACCCAATGCTGCTTTTACTTCAGCCAACATCAAAATGATATCCGAAAAACGCATATAAGGAGTATTGATACCAGCCTGACGGCTCTTAATAACCCAAGGATTAGCTTGACGATTCTCGTCCCATTTATTCAAAGCAATACCACCATTATTAGCTACAGAGCCCATAGTAAAAGGAATAATCTTCTCAGAGCCATCACCAGTCGAACCGGTCACCGTACATGTAACGTCACGGCGCATATCATTCGGATCAAAATCACCATAATAATAAACTGCATGGAAACGGCTCTGACCATAGTTTTTACAAGGATAAGCAGCAGAACCGCCACCAGACGACGGACGTCCGAATGCATAAGGACGTTCACCCTGCTTACCACGAGTTTCAGGAATTTCATATACATTTTCATCTGCAATCGTTTCATCCATCATTTGTTGGAATACATACTGATAAGGATTACCAAATGTCTTCTTATCACTGCTTCTAGGGTCATTAACCTGCAAAGCTGTAGTACCAGAATTATTTACAGCAGAAGTAAGATAAGTTTCTGCAATCTTATAAAACTTCTCCCAATCTGTACGGCGACCATAAAAACACTGAGTAGCTGATGTTTCGCCTGCTTTCTCAAAAGACAATACATTACCGTCAAGATCCTTATAATAATCATTTCCAAAATCAGAACGACGAGTCTGATATCCACCTTCCATCAAAGCCATGCGAGCAATCAAGCCTTGTACATAAGTTCTAGTCATGAAAGTCTTATCAATCCCCGAAGATTCTCCCGCTCTAAACATTAAAGGCTCAACCTCTTTCAATTTATTAATATGATATTCCGCAATCACATCACGGGGAGTTATCTCACTGGCCTCTTCACCAGCCTGAAGCTGATGAGGAATATCTCCATAAAAACGAATCAGTTCATGATAACAAGTAGCACGCAAAGCGACAGCCTCACCATAAATCTGACTCAATTCAGATGGTCCGTCCTGAGTCGCAAATCCAGCAAAAGCAGAAGACCCTTCCACAGCAGAAATCAATGTGTTTGTTGTAGCAATAATAGCATACAGTGATTCCCAAGTTCCTTTTGCATTACCATATTGAGAAATAGTATAGTTAGAAGGTCCCTTCTTTGTAAAAGTAGCATCTGAATAACCATATAAATTTTCAGGAACATGACGAGCTATTTGTGATGCATAAGCCTCAGGATGACGCTCTGCATCAGAACCACAAACCACCAAGTCATAAAATACGCCATTAGAATGTACCCCTGCATTTCCACGCCACTTTTCATAAGCATTATAAAGTGCGGCACGGGCAGTAGACGCTTCAGAAAATACAAAATCCACATCAGCCTCTGAAGGTGAAGAAGTATCCAAGAAGTCTTCACAAGATGTAGCAGCAAACAGCATTCCTACACCCATCATTGTATATAATATTTTTTTCATCGTTACGTGTTTTTTAATTATTAGACTTCAAATTAAAATTCAACATTCAAACCCACCGTAAATGTACGAGCACGCATGTATGCCCCCCAGTCAAGTCCAAGAGTAGGATAAGACTTGGCTTTATCCGGATCTGAGTTTACTTCAGGATCAAGACCTGAATAACCTGTAATGCAGAATAAATTACCTCCCGTGACATATATACGTACTTTCTGCATGTATGCTTTTGTTGTCCATGCTTTTGGCAAAGTATAACCGACAGTCAATGTATTCAAACGCAAATATGAAGCATCCTCTACATAATCAGATAATATAGGGGCATCTTCATAATAAGGAAGGGCATATTTAGCATTAGCATTTAATTGTTTCAAAGCTGTCGGCTCTATTACCGGTACCAAATTTCCATTCTGTATATCATACAATTGAAAAGCACCTGCCAAATCTTTATACTTATTAAGTCCCAAACCAGTTTCTTTACCACCACTAAGCTGACTCATTGTAGCAACATTATATACTTTTCCTCCAATCTGATAAGTGAAATTAGCTCCAAAATCAATATTTTTATAATTACCATTTAAAGAAAAACCACCTGTATGTTTTGCTTGGACTTCACCCAAATCAACAACATCATCCAAGTCAACAATACCACTTTTATCAACATCCTGTAATTTCAAAGCGCCAGGAAAGGCAATCTGACCATCTGCCACTTGCAGTTCTGATGGTCTACGATAAGTACCAGTAGCTGCAGTTGAGATATCAGGTATACCTGCTTTTAATTTATAAACGCCATCCACATAATCAAAATCATCTACCGTATAGAAACCGGCACTTTTGAAACCTCGAATAACACCTACAGGTTTGCCCTCTGACAGAACATAGTCATATGAAGGATGTTGTGCTGAAGACCCCCATCCACTATTATAGTAAATATCTTTACCACCATCTAACTCATCAATATTATTCTTATTGAAGTTATAAGTCGCCGATACGTTCAAATTAAAATCTTTAGTACGAATCAAATGATAATTCAAAGCCAATTCAACACCTTTGTTAGAAGTCTGACCAATATTTCGATACTGATAGCTATAACCTGTAGAAGAATCAATTTCTTGACGCATCAACAAATCACTTGTTGTATTCCAATACAAATCCAAAGTACCAGACAAACGGCTTCCCCACAATCCAAAATCAAAACCAATATTACGTGAAGTAGTAGTTTCCCATTTCAAGTCTGGATTAGCTTTCATTCCGTTCGGTTCATAAGTGGAGACCACATTACCATTATAAGTAGTAGTTCCTGTTTTCCAAGTTTCACGCCATAAACTAGCATCAATATTATCAGCACCCGCAAGTCCATAAGAAAGACGCAATTTCAAATTATCAACAACTCTTGCCAATGGCTGAAAGAATGGTTCATCAGAAATACGCCATGCAAAAGCACCAGCAGGAAAATATCCCCAACGATGATTGGGACCAAACTTAGAAGAGCCATCAGCACGTAATGTAGCAGTCAATAAATAACGTCCCTTCAACGAATAGTTACCACGTCCAAAGAAAGAAACCGTAGTAGAAGGAGTATTAATTTTATTTGAATAAGAATTATCGGCATGACCAGCTTGATACATATTGAACATACCAAAGACACGATCCATGTCCCAGCTTTCAGCCATCGAATATCCGGCACCAATCATTTCACTTGAAGCACCCGTATTTTTAATGACTTCGTTACCCAACAAGAAAGAAAGATTATGATTATCTCCCAAACCTTGTACTTCATAATTCACTGTAGTAACAGAACGCCAATTTTCAGTATTGCCTTTTGTCAACTTAGCATATTTATATCCTCTAGTAAAATTATCAGCAGAAGAAGCAGAACCATCATCGTAATATTTACCCTCACTCCATCCGTGACCAATCGCAAATTCTGTACGAGCTTTCAAACCTTTAATAATCTCCCAGTTCAAAGCAGCATTTGCACGGATATTTTGGCGATTTGTCAAATCAGTGATAGCATTAGTAAGACCAACAGGATTGGCACCCACCTCAATATTCTTAGATCCCATCTGGAACAAAGCATCGTCACCGTTTCCTAAAGGAGTATCAATCGGACGATACTGATAAGCAGAAGATAAAAGAGAACCACGTCCACTTCTAGCCTCATCTTTACCTTCAACATTAGTGCTGACGTAACGTGCATCCAATTCAAAACTCAGTCCTTTTGCTAACTCTTGTTTCAATTTCAAGTTAGTAGAGAAACGTTCATAGCCTGATTTTATTTTAATACCATCATCATTCAGATAGTTAACAGAAAATGATATTTTCGTTTTTTCACTACCACCATTTATGGTCACATTGTGATTTTGAGCACTAGCTGTACGAAGCATATCATCAGTCCAATTATGGGAATCCATATTCGCATATTCACTATAATGATTACCATATTTTTCTCCTAAACCAAAATAACTAGCCATCTGATCTCCCATTCCCAATGCAGTTCCATATCCCCAAGTATGTTTTACATAATCCTGAGCAGACATAGATTCTGGAGTCTTTGCAGCCCATTTACTTTGATAATATCCACTATATGATACAGAAACCCTATCTTTATCCGCACCTTTAGTCGTAACCAAAATTACACCATTTGCACCACGAGCACCATAAATAGCTGTTGAAGAAGCATCTTTCAAGACATCAATTGAAACAATCTGATCTGCAGGAATATCAGAAATAGAACTAACCGGGAAACCATCCACTATAAAAAGAGGATCATTGCTTTGTGAAATAGAGCCTCCTCCACGTACACGAATAGAAACGGAAGCTCCAGGACGACCATCTTGAGAAACGACAGAAACACCTGCCAATTTACCTTGTAAAGCCTGAGAAACATCGGCAACCGGATTGGCAACTAAAACTTCATTACTTACCGAAGCTACTGAACCTGTCAAGTCACGTTTCTTCACAGTACCGTAACCAATAACCACAACTTCGTCCAAAGTTTCGGTATCTTCTTTCAGTACGACATTAATTGTTTTTTGATTACCCACTTTCACTTCTTGAGTAATGTAACCTATATAAGTTACAGACAAAACATCATTGTCTTTAACCCCAGAAAGCGAAAAATTACCATCGAAGTCCGTAATGGTACCATTAGTCGTTCCTTTTACCAAGACGTTTACACCAATCATCGGTTCACCTGCAGCATCTTTAACAGTACCGTTCACCTGACGACCTTGAGCAAAAGCAACCAAACAAAGCATACTCAAAAAGAGAGTTGAGACAGCTTTTCTAGCTAATTCTTTTAGATTCATAAGATGTGTTTTTATAGTTATTAAAATGTTTTTTAAGGTTTTGACCTTAGTTTCACTATTGCAAAATTATGGATATAACATTACCTTGATGTGTAGTTTTTATCTTTTTATGTGGATTTATTAGGTATTTTTTACGGGATCCAATATTCAGTACAACAAAAAAAGGAGACCTCCACCAACGTAGAAGTCCCCTTTTCAAGCAATTACAAAATCAATCTAGTCTATTGGGTTCCAATCACTTTGAGTACGAAAAATAGCATCGACCGTCACCGCCTCAGCTTCTTTCTTTGTTAACTGTTTGCTCCACGCCACCCTTTCCGAAGCATTTGCGCCCTCACCGGTATTTTTATATTCCATATAACGGGCGGTTTCTTCATTAGACTGCTTACCCCAATTGTGCCATCCGGCAAAAACAATATGTTTCCCCAATTCACATTCTATAAATAAAGTATAAGCATATGGACGCCAAGGACGACCTAAATACACTTTATCCACTCCCGGTTCTGCCGTCAGCTTACAGTGCTTAAAGACATATCCATATTTAGCCTCTTTCGGAGTGGAAGCAGCCGTTACATACGAATTGCGTTTACTGTGAATAATACAATCTTCAAATAAAGCGGTAGAAGGACCGAAAATAAAGTCGGTAGTACCATCAATATAACAATCCTTGAAATAAAGACGGGTAAATTTAGCACCGGTATAAATAGTGTCCTGATTGCCCAAGATACGACAATTGATAAATTTCAAACGGTCACCTTCCGTATGTAAAGCTACCGCCTGTCCCAACTGAGCCGCATTGTTCTCAATAGTCAAATTTTTAAAAGTGATATCACTGCCCTCTACCTTCACTGTATAAGTGCGGAAAGTACCCATTTTATTTATATTCGCATGATCATCATAAGTAATAATCGTCTTATCACGATCTTCACCTATAATATCTATATTTTCCACCCATGAAGGAACAATCACTTTCTCCTTGTATACTCCGTTCTTCACATAGATCGTAACAGTATAATCCATGAAAGCCCGCGCACTCTCTATAGCCTCCTGCAAAGTACGAAAATTCCCCGTTCCATCACGTGAGACTACAATTGTATCCTGACGTTCCTGAGCCCATGCTGCGCTTACAACAGACAATAGCAACAATAATCCTAAAACTTTCCTCATCGTATCACCTCCTATTATTCACATGCAGTTCCACAACTGTTTTTCTGAAACAAACGTTCCCATTCCAGACTGGCCATAATAAACGGACCTACTGCCTTCGCATCATTAGAACGTATTTTTTCAGTTATATAATAATTATAATCTCCGGTACGATACACCGGCTTGCCTCCCAAACCTGCAACAGCACAACCTTTAGTAATAGAAACCACACCTTTATCATCCACTTCTATAAATTGGGTCAAAAGCCCTTCATATCCCTTTTTAGCCACTTCCATGTACGAGGGACAAATATATCCCTTACGTAACGCTTTCAACAGAGTATATACAAACATGGTAGAACAAGAGGATTCCAGATAATTCCCCTCATCCCCGCTTCTGTCAATCACCTGATACCATACCCCTGTTGCTGGATCTTGAGTACGTTTAATCTGGGCAGCCAGTTTATTCAATATTTCAATAACAGATTCACGTCCGGCTTCGTGTTCCGGTATAAAATCGAGTACATCCACACAAGCCATTGCATACCATCCCATGGCGCGTCCCCAACAGTGTTGTGACCACCCGGTAGTTTTATCCGCCCACTTTTCACGCTTGCTCACATCACATGCATGACGGTATAAATCAGTCTTCGGATCATAATTATGGCGGGCCACTGTGACAAACTGATTGATAATATCAGCATAATCATTCACACGGTTGTTACGGTAAGCATACTCCGCATAAAATGGTTGCCCCATATAAAGCCCATCCAGCCACATCTGATTCTCATAAATCTTCTTGTGCCAGAAACCGCCATCGGCATTACGAGGATGCGTATCCAACTGACTGCGCAACAAATCCAATGCTTTCTTGTATTTCTCGTCCTTAGTCTGCTCATAAATACGGAAAAGCATCTTGCCGGAATTCAAACGGTCAATATTATATTCCTCCAGTTTATAAGTTTCGATAGAGCCATCCTGATGAATCATTGTATCAGCATAAGCCACAGCATAATCAAAAAACTTTTTATCACCGTATGCATCATATACATCCAGCATAGCTTGAAGTTCCAGACCATGACAGTAATCCCACTTCAAACGGGTCTGAAAATCCAATTGCCAAGATTCGGGACAACGCACCATTTCTGATTCCGCCATACGTACAGACCAAGGCTTATTACCACAAACCTGCTGAGCCATGCCCATCAAAGGAACAGCCGCAAGCAAACCGGACACAATAATTTTACAAATAGAATTCGTTTTCATGAAGACATTTATTTTAGTATTAGACCTATTTATTTCATGAAACAAAAGTAGTATTTTCCTCGAAAAGCTGTGTGCACTTTTCAACCTACTAAGTGTATTATTTGGTATTCGTGTGCGAAAACGGTTATTTTTGTGCACGATAACGATAAAAATCGTTCAAAAATTGTCTTTTTACTAATTATTATGCCTTTCAGGTTTGATAAGTTGAGAAAAGGTTTTATTTTTGGGGCAGTTTTTAATTTATACTATTGTAGAAAACACAGTCATTTACTATTAATTCACAAGAGAATGGAACAAGTTTTTAGTTATATCATCGGTTTAGGAGCAGCGGTGATGATGCCTATAATTTTTACAATCTTAGGCGTTTGTATCGGAATCAAATTCAGCAAAGCATTAAAAAGCGGTTTGTTGGTAGGTGTTGGTTTCGTTGGTCTATCAGTGGTTACCGCACTTCTGACCAGCAGTCTGGGTCCGGCCTTAAGCAAAGTGGTCGAAATATATGGCCTGCAACTGAAAGTATTCGATATGGGATGGCCTGCTGCTGCAGCCGTGGCTTATAACACTTCCGTAGGGGCATTCATTATTCCGGTATGTCTGGCCGTTAACATCTTAATGTTATTGACTAAAACCACCCGTACGGTTAACATTGATTTATGGAACTATTGGCATTTCGCTTTTATCGGAGCCGTAGTTTATTTTGCAACAGATAGTATTTTGTGGGGATTCTTCGCAGCTGTTATCTGTTATATCATCACATTAATCTTAGCAGATTACACAGCAGACAAATTTCAAGGTTTCTATGATAAAATGGAAGGTATTTCTATTCCGCAGCCCTTCTGTGCAGGTTTCGTACCATTCGCTCTCATTATAAATAAGGTATTGGACAAAATTCCCGGATTTGAAAAGCTGAACATTGATGCGGAAGGTATGAAAAAGAAATTCGGTTTATTAGGCGAACCTCTCTTCTTGGGTATCCTGGTAGGATGTGGCATCGGTGCATTATCTTGCAAGAACGGACAAGAAATAGTAGACAAGATTCCTTATATTCTAGGTTTAGGTATCAAGATGGGAGCGGTAATGGAGTTGATTCCCCGTATTACCAGCCTGTTCATCGAAGGGTTGAAACCCATTTCGGACGCTACCCGCGAACTGATCGCCAAGAAGTTTAAGGGTGCTGTAGGCTTAAATATCGGTATGAGTCCTGCCTTGGTGATCGGACATCCGGCCACGTTGGTTGTATCATTACTATTAATCCCTGTTACTATCTTATTGGCAGTGGTACTTCCGGGCAATGAATTCTTGCCATTGGCTTCATTAGCTGGCATGTTCTATGTATTCCCATTGATATTACCTATCACAAAAGGAAATGTAGTAAAGACTTTCATCATTGGTTTTGTTGTGCTGGCCATCGGTCTGTATTTTGTAACAGATCTGGCACCTTATTTCACCAAAGCAGCACATGATGTATACGCCAAGACACAAGATGCTGCGGTAAACATCCCGTCTGGTTTTGAAGGTGGTGCATTGGATTTTGCTTCAAGTCCTTTCTCATGGGCTATTTTCCATTTGACTTATTCATTCAAATGGATTGGTTCCGGAATTTTAGTACTGATTACACTTTTCTTAATGGTGCTGAACCGTCGTTCCATCATTAAATACCAAAAAACAATGAAAAATTAAAATTCAAAGATAATGATTATGAAAAAATTAGCGATTGCAATGATGCTGAGTGTTTCTGCCTTGGCAGCTTCAGCTCAAGTAAATTACAAAGTACAGACCGCTTGCCATCCGCAAGATGTGAAACACTATGATACAGAACGTCTGCGTAGTTCATTTATGATGGAAAAGGTGATGGCGCCGGATGAAATCAATGTTACATACACCCTTTACGACCGTCTTATTTACGGAGGAGCTATGCCGGTAAACAAAATTTTGAAGCTGGAAACTTTCCGTGAACTGGGTCCGGAAATCACTTACTTCCTTGAACGGCGTGAACTAGGAGTCATCAATGTAGGCGGTGATGGCGTAGTTACTGTAGACGGTAAAGAATATCCTATGAAATACAAGGAAGCCCTCTATGTAGGTTGCGGGAATAAAGAAGTTACTTTTAAAAGTAATGACGCTGCCAAACCGGCTAAATTCTATATCAATTCGGCACCGGCTTACAAGCCATACGTTACTCAATTGATCACTACCGACGCCAAGCTTCAAAAAGCAAATCCTAAACAGTATGCTTTAGCTATCTCAGATCATTATGGAAAAATGGAAGATAGCAACGACCGTATTGTAAACCAGTTAATTGTAAAAGATGTATTGGAAAGAGTGAAAAACGGTGGTACAAACCAATTACAGATGGGACTTACTGAACTGGCTCCGGGTTCTGTATGGAACACCATGCCGGCCCATACACATACCCGTCGTATGGAAGCCTACTTCTATTTCAACCTGCCTGAAGGAAATGCCATTTGCCACCTGATGGGCGAACCGCAAGAAGAGCGTCTGGTATGGTTACACAATGAACAAGCTATCACTTCTCCCGAATGGTCTATCCATGCCGCTGCAGGTACCAGCAACTATACCTTTATTTGGGGTATGGGAGGTGAAAACCTGAAATACAGTGACAAGGATGAAATAAAATACACAGATATGAGATAAGTAGAATGGTACACACCATTACTCATTAACTCTTGTCATTCTGAATGTTGCAAGAAATCAACTCGTTTTCAGTTTTTTTGCGACATTCAGAATGATTTTTTTTAGAAATCTTACCATTGTACCGATTTATACAGGCTTTCCACCAATTTTTGCATAGAGAATAGGTACAGAATGGTTATTTTTGCGTCTAATAAGAAAAACATAATTAAATCTATTATCATGAGTACATTTCAAAAAGTAGGTGAGAAGATGACAAACTTCAGATGGATAATCTGTGGTCTGCTATTCTTTGCCACTACAGTCAATTACCTCGACCGTCAGGTGCTTTCACTAACCTGGAAAGACTTCATTGCTCCGGAATTTCACTGGACGGATTCGAATTACGGAGATATCACAGCTATTTTCTCTATAGTGTATGCCATTGCCAACCTGTTCGCCGGTCGTTTCATTGACTGGATGGGAACTAAAAAAGGTTATCTCTGGGCTATCTTTGTCTGGTCCTTAGGAGCTTGTCTTCATGCATTGTGCGGTTGGGCAACCGAAGAAACATTAGGTATTCATAACGCAGAAGAGATGCTTTCTGCAACAGGAGCCGTCGCTTCAACTATCGCTATTACCAGCGTTTATTACTTTATCGCTGCCCGAATCGTATTAGGTGTAGGTGAGGCAGGAAACTTCCCAGCAGCTATTAAGGTAACAGCCGAATATTTTCCGAAAAAGGACCGTGCATATTCCACTTCCATCTTTAATGCAGGTTCTACAGTAGGTGCTTTAGCCGCTCCGATCACTATTCCTCCTTTGGCACGTTATTTCCAAAGTATTGGTGTGGGCAACGGATGGGAAATGGCTTTCATCGTTATCGGTGGTTTAGGATTCATTTGGATGGGACTTTGGATGTTCCTCTATAAGAAACCCAATGTCAACCCTCGCGTGAATGCTGCCGAACTGGAATATATTGAACAAGACAACAACAATCCTGAAGAATCAGCAGAACAACAAGCTGCTGCCAACGACTTCGACAACAAGAAGATTTCATTCTTGCAATGTTTCAAATTTCCCCAAACATGGGCTGTATTTATCGGTAAGTTCATGACTGATGGCGTATGGTGGTTCTTCCTGTTCTGGACTCCGGCATATATTTCGGATGTATACGGTTTCGCTTCAGATACGGGTACCGCACAAATGTTGATTTTCGTATTATATGCTATTACCATGTTATCTATTTATGGTGGTAAGTTACCTACTATTATCATTAATAAAACAGGTAAGAATCCATATGCAGCCCGTATGCAGGCTATGCTTATCTTTGCCTTGTTCCCACTGCTGGCATTGTTTGCCCAACCTTTAGGCAATTATTCATATTGGTATCCTATCATTATTATCGGTATTGCAGGTGCTGCACACCAATCATGGTCTGCCAATATTTATTCTGTAGTAGGTGATATGTTCCCCAAAAGCACCATCGCTACTATCGTAGGTATTGGTGGTATGGCAGGTGGTATAGGTTCATTCTGTATTAATATGGGATCTGGCAGACTGTTTGACTATGCAGCAGAAACGAATATGACTTTTATGGGATTCGAAGGAAAACCTGCCGGCTACTTCATCATATTCTGTGTATGTGCCGTAGCTTATTTGGTTGGTTGGATTATCATGAAAGCATTGGTCCCCAAATACAAACCGGTTGATGCCTAATTAAAGAATTCACCACAGACTACACACCTAAGTAGCCTGTGGTATTTTTTTCCCTAATAAATAGTTTTCAGAAGATATTGATAGATAGAATTATGACTTAATATTTCAGGGACTCCTGTGATAAAAAGCTGCTTGCGTGCACGCGTTAAAGCGACATTCAGCTTACGGTCAATCTGTACACCGTCCTCTTCTGTCAGGTTGGGCAGAAACCTTAATTGATAGAGGTGATTCACACAAAAAGAATAAATAATGACATCACGTTCGCTGCCCTGATACCGTTCCACAGTGTCAATGGAAATCCTACTCAAAGCAGGAATAGCCAATGCCTGAAGCTCTTTACGTATCAAAGCAATCTGACTTCGATAAGGAGTAATGACCCCTAACGTTCGATTCGGATCAAATTCCTCTTCATGAGCCAGATACACCTCTTTGGCTAAACCGGCGACAATCTGTGCCTCATATCTGTTTGTTTTTCCGGAAACGCTCTCCAAATCTTGCTTCGAAGGGATAAAACGTACCGGAGCCTCTATGTGCTCCAACTGATGAGGTAATCCCAAAGCCTCCAATTTTCCGGCATAAAATGCTTTATTGGGAAAAAAAGCCACTCCCGGATGCATACGCCCCTGACGGCAAAGCATATCTATCGCTTTAGGAGATTCTTCTTTTAAATGAAAACGATAAAGCCGCTCAAACAGAGAATCTTTTAAATTAAAAAGTCCGGCTTCCCTAAGTCCCTCATCATGCACTTCAGAATGTCCGCTATTCTGCAAAATAACGGCAGGCAACTGTTTATGATCACCTATCAGGATAAATTTACCCACTGCATTTCTTTCATCGGCAAACTTGGCACACAGAATACCCAACAATTGGGGTTCTAATATTTGGGTGGCTTCATCCACTATGGCTACATCAAAACGTTTTAATTTAAAAAGTTCAGCTTTAGCCGCAATAGAGGCCACGGTTCCAACATATACTCTGCAATCTGCCATACGGATATTCACCTCTCTCCTACTGTTACATTCCGCCAATATATTCTCCAACAGATGTCCTCTAAAACGTACATCACAGGAAAGCTCACTTCCCACCCGTATATAATCTATACAGGGGGTGATAGAGGACAGTGACTGACAAATTTCATCAACAGCCCGGTTGGTATAAGCCAGTAACAATATCTGCATAGATGATGCTGCATAGAAATGTTCCACCATTCTACGCAACGCCCTCGAAGTCTTTCCTGTTCCGGGAGGTCCCACCAGAAGAAAATAATCACGGGCCGACTCAGCTTTCAACGCCACCCTCTCAAAATCATCACCGGTCAGCGCTATAGCTTCATCAAAAGACGAATCAAAGCGGGGAGGCCGTTGTCCCAGCAATAATTCCCGTCTTTCCGTATTCGCATCCAGAAAAGCGGAGAGTCCCAAATACATACTGCGAAATGTAGTATCCATCGTATCATGTTCTACAGCATAACGACTGTCCGGAGAAAAAACGGAAGCATTACGTTGGGTAGCACGTAAACGAATACGCAATTCTGTATCTGTAATCTGCTCAATATTACCCTTAAAAACCATTTTATTGGTCGCATTATCCAAGTCATTATTACGCTCATACAACACAACCACATCTCCTGTACGGAAATTGGGAAGAAACATTTCATCATATTGCGGAATAGACAAAAGTATATAAGCCTTATGAGCCTGTGATGCCCTATTTTCCATTATCTGCAAATCATATAATATCTCTCCCGCCTCACGTTTCTCATCCAGTGTACTCAGCCAAAGAGCTGAAGCCCCTGCACGTCCTTCATAATCCACATCTCCCGATTTGGAGGTATAAAGTTCTTTTGTAATGAAATTATAAAGCGTATAAAAATAGGCCTGCTCCAAAGGTTCCAACGCCGACAGCTTCTCCCGGAAACGCGAGATAGAGGGCTTCAAATACTGTTCCCAGAATCTGCCGCTCAGTTTTCTTTCATTCACCACCTCCGGATTGATTTGTGCCAACAAGTTGCGTGTAAAATCAGGATGATTATGGAATTGTACCCCATACTCGGCAGCAACAATACGGTTACGCAAATTGATAACCCGCCTTACCTGAGCCCACGATGCTCTGGCCGGATACAATAAAGGATAACGGGTATAAAGCAAATAGGGATGCATACGCCGCCGGTCCTGTCCCATGCTATATTCCAACACTGCCATATATAGCAGCATCTGAACCTTATTGTTTTCCTTGGGTTCCACTTTTCCCTGCATGGAGAATTCATCCGCTTTGCCCGATTTCATTTCTATAAAGCTGCTCATATCCCGCTGCATATAGTCCAGACGTCCCTGAATGCCCAACGCCTCGCAAATATAGGACGGTTCCAGCACAGCCTCCTTTTTATCCAGATTATACCCCGGCTCCAAAAAAGTGTGTTGTACAACGTCCCGTATATGCTCAAAATGCATCCGGCAATCCTTGGCAAACTCTTTCTCTTTGGACGGGTCGCGAAGTTCGGCACAAGCAGCCAGTTCGATGGGATACTGCCGGAATGCCTTCTTCATACAGTCTATATAGTCCGGCTCCTCCTCACCTGCATGTATCCATTCATCCAGGAACAGATTGGCTATATTTCCCAACAGCAAAGGGCGGGCATTATCAATCGGCACCAGCCGGCTCAAAAAATAGTTTGCCGGATGGCTGCCATAATCCTTGTAACATTCCGCCAGTGAACTGATATCTATCAAATAATCCGGTTCCAATACGATAAAAGAAGGGGTATAAATTCCATCCCTATCTACAGAAACATCCAGCAGATTAAGCTGGGCATATCGCCAAAGTTCCTTTATGGTTTCTTCAAATTCATGATTGATACCGGGTTTATTATAAACAACCCGTATAGGTTCATCAGCTATTACATCTACAGGATGTACATACAAATAGGCATCATCGGCATAATCAAAGCATACACGGATGCGGCGGATGTATTCCATCTTTTCTTTTTTCCCTGAAGATGCTATTTCCTGCTTGGGAAGAACTGAGAACAACTTCAATGGAATATCCTGTGCAAACATCTTCCTATATGCGTATGCCACTGCACGCAAATCACGCAGGAACTCTTCTTTTACAGGAGACTTACGATGGTTCAAAATATCATTGGAAGTCAGACGAAAGGTATGTAACTGATTCTGTTCTTTCAGATCCAGCCCATATTGAGTGGCTACATAATTAATACGGGCGGCCAAATCAGTGGTCTGCAAACTATTCCCTTGTATCTTTTCACGCACCACACGCTCCAATGATTCACGCAATTGCCTGTAACGGCGTTCCAATGGCTGGTTTTCATCTATATAAAGCCTGTATAACTCTTCGTAATACTCTTCTATCTCTTCATTCATGCCGTAAAGATACACAAATTATTATTTATAGAATACCGGCATAATAATAGGATGGGTTTCCCATTTACGGGTCATCGGATTAAATTCCCTCTCTGCTCCCGCTTCAATTCCGAAACTATCCGATATTTTAAATTCCAAAGTGCCTCCGTATGAATTTTGGTTCATAAAAAGCTGTGAAGCGGGAGTCATACCATATCCGTTATACACCGAGTATGTGCCGAACATATTGATCTTCATTCTGTCATTAATGCGAAAAGACAACCTTCCCTTAGCACCTAAATCATTAAAGCGGACTCCATATACATTGTATTTAGCAGCATATACTCCTCCCGTCACGGTTATAAAATCATTGAGACGCTGTGTGTACATCACTCCGGCATTACGTGCCTCACCTATAGAAGGCAACCCTTGAAAGGAATGATAACCACTCAGAATCCCTGTACTATTAATCTGATAAGCACGTCCATCTATATAATCATGTCCGAAAGGATTTCCGGAAAAAGTATAAGGGGATATCTTAGGCATTTCTTCACGGGGAGTAAAATCAAATTTTGGCATCCGCAACGTATCAGATAAAACGGGAGGTGTCAACGTAGGAGGTTCGTTTATAAAATCCATACTTTTATCAGCCTCATTCATCTCATTGATAAACTCATTGATTTTATCTTGCCGGATGATGAGCGTATCCTTGTCATTTTCAACCTGAGCTATGCCATGCAAGGAAAGAATACAAAAGAATAAGAACAAGCCAATGCGTTTCATTTGTAAATGTGTTTTTTCAAAATTACAATTTCCGCATTGACTTTTCCCGTTTCATTAAGACTTAATAAGACTTTTTGACTGTATTCCTCAAAAATGCTATTGATTTACCATAGGAAGTTCCAGCCATTCGGTAGAAATATAATTCTTACTTGAATCTATAGCAATTAATACCTGGTCATTATCCCGATTATAACTGCCGTCATAGGTAAAAGGAGTAATTTTACTATCAAATTCTCCTATAAAAGAAAGTTTTCCATCTTTAGGACTATACCACCATACTTTCTTTTTTGCGCCACTGATTTTAGTCAAGTCAACAGATATCGGATTTCCGGAGTAATTGTATACTAACAAATAATCCTTTCCGCGAGTCGCAATGGCTCTGTCATAACGATTCCCATTCGTACCGGCAATTACACTTTGATCCGGTACACGTTCAAAATAAGGGAAAGTTAACATCAGATTCTTCAGATATTTCATCTGATTGAAGCCGGGATCCTGCATTGCTTTATACCAAGGTTTCTCTATTCCATCAGCTCCATACCCACCAGGTGTACCCGGTTTCAAGAACTGCATGATATTATTATGTCCGTATGTATGTCCGCAAGAGCCCGCAAAAACAGACCAATATCCATAGCGTCTCACATCACAGTCACGCCAGCGTGGCTGGGCAGGATCATGCAATCCCTGAGGAATACCTTCATAACTGGGTTCTGCATCCAGAACAGGCTTCAGTGGAGTCATGGACAAAGCCTCTTCTACATAACGCCAATTGTCTTCCTCCAATCCCGTAACAGAAGTATCACCATCTCCTTTTTTCTGGCCATAACGCCTGTGTCCACTTTGGAACATATTCATATCCATCCACTCCTTATTATTCAGATGGGTAGCACTGGATGTACGACCAAACGGATGAAAGGTCATTATATGATTCTCGTCCACAGCAAGAATACTATTCGCCAACGCCTCCCAAATCTCAGTATTTCGGTCAGCATAAGTATCTCCACCGATTACCCAAATAATATTAGGGGCATCTTTATATCGTTCACCTAAAAATCTACCATACGCTTTGGCCTCTTCAACATTCATCTTTCCGGAGCGCACAAGCCCTCCCCAGATACATACCATCGCTATGTAAATGCCGTTCTGCTCAGCTTTCTGAATAATATAATCCATGTGATCCCAATACCCGTAAACTCCTTTTCTGTCTATATTCTTAAAATTGAAACCATCTATCATGGAATACTGGCCATAGAAATTCATGGCAGGAACTCCATTTATAGTCTGTACCTGCACCACATTGAAACCTGCCTGACGACAATGTTCCAGATAATAAGCAGCCTCATCTCTATTCAGTTTCTCGGGCAACAGCCATCCTGTATCCCCCAACCAGAAAAAGGGAGTCCCGTCCGCATTCATCAGATAGCGGTTCTCTTTACTTACTTTCAGTTGTCCATGACTCCAAGGCTTATAAACCGACGATTTGCTCTGTGCTGCTGCCGAAAGCAGCCCTCCTTCCACCATCAGAAGAAGGAATAATAATACTAGATTCTTGTTTTTCATTTGTGCATTCATCTTATAAATTTCAAAAGCCCAAAGTAACTTATTCAAGCAGACAATTCTGGGTAATAACTAGTCTTTTTGAGGGAATCTTTTAGCTTCCTCCGCTTTCAGGTTGAGCAAAACTGATTCGGGAACTTTTATGATAGTACCATGCTTATGTCCTTGCGGAATAGAAATCTGATCGTCAATGGGAGTAAAGTTCTTGAAGTCTTTTGTAGACACGGCTCCAAACCGTCCTTCCCGATAAACATCAAAATAAATCAACCATTCATCACCTACTTTCACGGCACACGGACCTTCAGAGTAAGTCGGTGCAAATTTAACTGACGGATCAACATAAGGTCCTTCTGCCGATGGCCCGGATACACAGAACAAATCACTGTAACCAGGCTTGCGATTGTCTTTTATAATTAATACATAGTCGTTTTTATCACGCTTTACTATAAATCCGTCAATAGAATTAAATCCCGGATCATAAAACGCCTTTGCAGGAGTAAACGTTTGGAAATCCTTGGTCGTGGTATAATAGGCACGATGACTTTTATTAGCTCCCAAACTATCGGCTGCCGTATATCTTTCTACAGGAATGGCAGAAGACCAGGCAACGATGAACTGTTCCTTTTCATCATCATAGAATACTTCCGGTGCCCACACATTGTTAGTCAAAGAGTCTTTCATCACTTTGATTTCGCGTTGTTCGCTCCAATGAATCAAGTCTTTAGAACTGGCATAACCAAATCCCTGTTCTCCATTCCAACTGATTGTCCACACCAGATGATAAGTTCCATCCGGACCTTGAGTAATGGACGGATCACGCATCATCGAATTGGGAGCATATTTCTGTTCTTCAGTCTGTTTAGTGAAATAATTATAATAAGGAGTCTTATTTCCTATTTCCGGTTTCAACCATGAACCTGCGATACTATCCCAATGATAGCCGTCATAGCTGTAAAGATAATGTAACCCGTCCAATGCCGGCTCACGATGAGAAGTGAAGATATAGACTTCCTTTTCGGGTTTTGTACAAGCTGTAAAAGCCAATAAGGCAAAAACGAAGGAAAAAAACAATTTCATAGCATGCTGTTTTATGATGAATAAACCTTTTCCAACAGGACGAAACAACAAGTATTTTGTACTCTATACTTCTTAAAGTATCAATCCAAATCAATAATAAATATCCATCATATAACAAGATGTATCTCGAGACATAAAATACGAATTATATCCCGAGACAATCCTACATAGAATAATGATGAGAATCAGCCTTTAGTTTCCAAATAAACCAGCTGCGTCTGTAAATACTCTTCCAGCCCATGTTTACCATCCGCGCCGCCGATACCAGATTTACGCCATCCAGCATGGAATCCCTGCAGCGCCTCAAAATTCTCACGATTCACATAAGTTTCACCAAATTTCAACGCACGAATCAATTTGAATGTCATATCCAGGTTCTGGGTATAAATAGAAGAAGTCAGCCCATATTCACAATCATTAGCCCAGGCAATGGCGTCTTCCACCTCTGTAAACTCAACAACCGGAAGTACCGGTCCAAAAGTTTCTTCCTGAATAATATCCATCTTTTGGGTACAATTAATCAAAATCGTCGGTTCAAAGAAATATCCTTTAGTACCGATACGATGACCACCGCATAGCAACTCAGCTCCCTGCTCAATAGCTTTTTTCACTTTCTCTTCTACTGATTTCAGTGCATTGGCATCAATCAACGGACCCATATCGAGGTCTGTATACTGATTCGGATCACCCACTTTCACCTGCTTGAATCCTGCCAACAGTTTTTCAAGGAAAGCCTCTTTTATACTAGAATGTACATACACGCGCTCACAGCAATTACATACCTGTCCTGTATTAATAACACGCGAAGCAATAATGGATTTTACAGCTAAATCCAAATCTGCATCCGGCATTACAATACCGGGAGCCTTCCCTCCCAATTCCAAAGAAACCTTCGTCACATTGGTAGAAGCGGCTGCCATAGTCTGTATTCCAGCCTCCACACTTCCGGTCAGACTAACCATACCTACTTTGGGGTTAGCAGCCAATTCATGTCCAATCACCGAACCACGACCGTTCACCAGATTGAATACACCTTTAGGCAACCCAACTTCATCTACAATCTGTGCGAAAACATACGCGTTTTCCGGTGTCAGCTGACTCGGCTTTACCACAATTGTATTCCCCGTCAACAGAGCAGGAGCGGCCTTACGGGCAATCAAGAAAAAAGGAAAATTCCAAGGCAGGATGCCTGTTGTCACCCCAATAGGTTTCTTAAAGACAAATATATTTTCGTGAGGACGGTCACTAGGAATGATTTCCCCTTCATAGCGACGGGCCCATCCAGCCATATAATCAAGGTAATCAGCCGTAAATAACACCTCTACATTAGCTAATCCTCTTGTTTTTCCACCCTCCCGGATAATAATATCAGTCAATTCCTGTTCCCGCTTGCGGATACCTTGTGCAATCCGAGTTAAATAGCCGGCACGTTCAATAGAGGTAAGACTCTCCCAAGAAAGCTGTGCCTTCACGGCAGCATTTATAGCAGCACGTGCATCTTCCGGTGTGCCATCAGGCATTTTAGATATCACTTCTTCCGTAGAAGGGTTCAATACATCAATCCACTTATCGGATTGGTTTTCGATGAATCGCCCATCGATGTACATCTTTAGTTCTTTCATGGTCTTAAATGTAAAATGAGTACCTTATTTCTTTCAATCTGAAATATCCAAGCAGCATTTTACAAATATATCATTATTTATAAAGCCCAAAAATGTATTTTTGTTCATTAACATGGAAATTTATACACTTTAATTGAACTTTATGAATCATATTTATAATTATTCCTCTATCAACTGCCACAAAAGCTATCTCCTTCTTATCACTAAAACATCACTTATTATATTGTGTAGGCAATACCCCAAACAGTTTCTTGAATGATTTTGTGAAATAACTAGGCGTATTAAAACCAACCTGATCAGCTATCTCAGCAATGGAAAGCCCTCCTTCTTTCAATAATTCGGCAGCTTTACGAAGACGTACATTCTTCACAAAATCAGAAGGCGAGCTTCCGGTGATAGATGTAATCTTACGATAAAGAGTAGCACGACTCATGCACATATCCCTACTTAAATCTTCTATGGAATATTCAGGATTACTAAGGTTCTTCTCAACCATATCCAATGCCTTCCTTATTAATTGCTCATCAGATGCTGAAATAGAATTCGCTTCTACTTTTCCTTCTTCCGGCAATGGATCTATCTCATGCCTTTGCTCCGGATTTTGTTCCAGTGGCAGAACAGTCTGTGCAACAATGGACTCCCGTAATTTCATATACATCCGGTCCAATCCCCAAACAACCGATAAAACAACAAGCACATAAAACAAATACGCCCAACTAGTTTCATACCAAGCAGGCAAACACTGGATCATGACCGTTAATGTACTCTTACTCCACAGCCCATTCTCATCTGTAGCACGGACTTCCAGTTCAAATTCCCCCTTTGACAAATCTGACAATCCGATACTATTTTCCCCTGTCGGCAAGGCCACCCAATTATCGTTTCTTTGTTTATAACGATAAGCATATCTTACCTTATCCGTATTCAAATGGTCAAAAGTAGAAAAAAACAATTTCACATTTCTCTCATAAGGAGACAGGCTTATTTTCTCTTGATTACCCACCCCGATTTCAGAGGTGTTATTCATTTCGACGGATGTCAAATGCACCGTTGGTTCAGGTATCCTCCTCTTTTTTTCATTATAGTGAGGAAAAGTCACAATTCCACCTCGTCCACCCACACTCATTTCTCCCCGAGGATCTTTATACAATGACTGGAAATCTTCCAGATTTATCCAAGAATCAGTACAAGACATCATAGTAAAGATATGTGTTCCGGGATGATAGACCATCACCCGCTGTGATGTAAGAATCCAAAGATTCCCATCGTCATCCGACTTTATATCCAACACAGCATCCCCTGTCAATCCACAATCTTTTGTCCGGGAAATAAAATCATTCGTATCCGAAGAATAACTATACACATTGCCCTGTTTAGTACCCACCCAAAGATTGTTGTCCGGTGCGACAGTCAATACCGAATAATTTTCTCCTGTATCCTTTATTTGCAACCAGCTTTCTCCGGAAATTCTCCACAACCCTCTACTTTCAGTTGCAAAATAAACAACTCCTTCATTAGACGAAACGATAGCATTTATAAAACCAACATCATCACAAACTGTAGTCAATCGGCCTTCCTCCAAGCTATACCGGAATAAATGGTAAGTAGTCCCTATCCAAAGATTCCCACGACGGTCATCATGCAAAGCGCGGATACGCTCACCTTGTTTAATGGGTATGGTACATACGATGGATTCAAAAAGCCGGTTCTCCTTATACCGAATTAATATTACCGAATGATCCCTTACCATATAGATTCCCTCTCTATCCGATGGCCTCTCAAAGAAAAAAGAAAGCTCCCTGTCATTCTTAACAACAGACATACGATCTCTTTGAGGATCATAAGCATACAGCCCCAATTTCTTTTGTCTGATCCAATAATAATTCTTCTCTTGAGAAAACTGCATAGGAGACGCGATTACCCCCAAATTTTGCTTTACCCCTTCCATAGACAAAGGAAGCACTTCATTAGGAAGAAAAGAAATAATGAAAGAAGAAGGATAATAACCTGTCACCCATAAATTTCCGGATTGATCGGAAAGAATCTTTGTGAGGATTTTCCTGTCAGCTGATAATAAACGGGAGAGATCCACCTTATCCAAGGATGCATCGGCCGTTATTTTATAGGCATATAAGTTATCTGCCGCAGTCACCCACAAATATCCCTTAACAGAATCTTGTATGATATGATGAAGCTTTCGGGTATCGGAGTTAGAAGACGCATTATCCACTGTTTGCAATCCAAACATTTTGTCCGTATCCTGTGCCTTGGGGTCAAAACGTACAATTCCTTTTCCCCAAGTAGTAACCCAATAATACGGAGTGTTATGATCTTCCGTCATGCTTGTGGGATACTCATCATAGGGCCAAGGATATGAAATAAAAGAGTCCTTTACCTTATCATAGCAAAAAAGCCCGCCTTTTGCTTGAGTTACCCAAACATTCTGTTTCTTATCCTCATAAATAGAATTGACGGTATTCTCCCGTCCTTTCCATTTAAGAATGTATTTTCCAGTTCTTTCCCCTGACTCATTGTATCGAAACAAATGCCTGTTAGTCGAAATCCAGATCGTACCATCAGACGTCGCTGTCATTGTAGTTATAGTCCAACCCTTTATCGTTTCATCAGCAAGCGCCCTTATCTCATAATCTGTTTTTGACAAAATATAGGCGCCACGCTTCGTTCCAAACCATATTTTCCCTTCACCGTCTTCAGTAATACACGTCACACTGTTGTTTTCCAAGATTCCCGGATTTTTGAAATCAGAACGGAACACTTTCACCATATATCCATCATCACGACACAAACCTCCCCCCTCAGTGCCATACCACATATATCCTTCCGAATCCTGGAAGATACAAAGCAATTCTTTGGTCGGCAACTGTTCCGAATTAGGAAGGTTTCTTACTATCATATCAAATGCTTTGACCGGAACGGCATTTATCCGCACAGTCAATAACAAAATAATGATTGGTAATACTATCCTTCCTATGTTTTTCATATTCTTCACGCAAGTACTCCTGTTGAAAACAAACGAATACAAAGCTAGGAAGAAATTCAAGAACTTGCAACTTGTCGGTTTAATCAAGTACATTAAGAATGACTTAATAAAGAATATGGCTATTGAACAGACACTTTTTTCTATTCAACGCTCAGTCCTTCAACCGGAAGCTGTACCCGCCCTGTTCTCTCAGTACCAGTGGCTTCTTTCCGATCTTTTTTATAATTCTGACTGTACATCCTGCCGGAATGTCAATAGTGCTCTCCCCCTCGGCATTCAGTTTCAAGACAATATATCCTTCCTTTACCGGAATTCTGGAATGAATCCACTTCAAATGGAGTAACTCCGGTTTAATGGTATATTCATTCGTCTTCATCGAAGACTGGCTGAAACCGATAAGACCGTTCAATGCGCCTACCACTACCGGGACTCCATTCGCCCCATGACAAAGACTCAGGCCGTACGGACGATTATAAAATACCAGTTGACGGGCCCTGGAGGCATTCATCATAAAGTTCTCCGGGAAACGGGTATGTCCCTGATCCATCCAGTCGCCGAACACACCATAGATATGATCCCATAACTCTTTTATCCGCCCGGCTTTGGCATAAGCTAGAAACTCATAACCTTTCTCATAACTGACCACCTCATAATAGTTCGGCAAATTCGGCAGAACATTTTCAAACAGGCTGTCATAATGTTCTTTGGGAAAGATATCGGCCAGTATTCCCCAATATTGGGCATGATGCGAAATACGCTTGTCCATAGTCACATTGTCATTCATTGTACCGTTGATGAAGACTTTCCGGTCATCATCCCAAAAATGTTCAAAAATCTTCTTTTTCAGATTCCGGGCCAACTTACGGTATCTGTCCGCCAATGCACTCTCCTTCCACAGATCCGCGAAATAAGCTCCGGTCACATAATTATAATAGAGCATGATCTGGGCATAGGCCGCCACCCCTTTCCGGACAGGACCGTTATAGGTGGACCATCCGGGGGTATAACCGAACTGCCTGTCTCCATAATTGCCGTGTACAAAACCATTCTCATCCACGATGGAGGCATAAAAATCAAGCAACTGGATGATGCGGTCTTTGTATTGAAGGGAAGTGGTCAAGTCACCGAAACGCAGATAGTTCTGTTTCAGGCCGAACAGGGCATGCAACGGATAATCAGGAATCCCTATATCTGATTTCTGCGGATCAAGCGGCATCAGTGCTATGGAAATTCCGTTTTTTGACACTTGCTGGTCACCGAAAAGATAATCCCCCGCCAGGGTGCTGACCAGCGCATCCATGGACCAGGGAAGAAAATCACGCTTCACCCCGTCCAGATAAAAGCGGTGCATACTGGTATGCAATGTCGCACTGCTCATTTTGAACAGGTTGTTCACATAATCATCATCCGTTTCAAACTGCATCTGGTGCTCTACCGGCCACAATGACGCATCAAAACGAAGGGAGGTAATCTCAGCCCCCTTGTCGCATTCCAGTGAAACATATCGGAGAGCGCGTTCCGGCAAAGTGATGGTGCCGCCTTCTTCTGACAAGGTAATAGGAGCCAATGGATATTGTTCCAATTTCTTATCATCCCGTTCCAGTGCTTCTTCGGGAGTTTCGCCAACGCGTACGGTTATAGTCCCGTACCTTTCAGAATGATACAAGGCAACGAGTCATCCGTTGTCACCTCAAACAATAAAGAGGATCTGCCCGCGGGCAAAATGGCCTGTTTACCGGAAACAGACTGTTTTACACCATTTATATAAAGAACAATATCCGATGGGCCCTCCCAGCAGAGGCTACTTTCCTTTTTCAATCTTACCTCTTTTCTGAACCAGGCATGATTGTTCTTTGCAAAAAATTTACCCGGATATCCTACATTGACGCAACGCTCTTTCGAGATACGGGCACATTGTTGCTGGTAGAAAGCAGCCAGTTGTCCCGGATACCACATATAGCGACTATTCCATTCCTCCTGAGGCTGCCGGCTCACGATGGTTACATTAGGATCCAGAGAAGGATCGAATTGGTGCTGTGCTGCAATTCCACTCGAGATAAAGACCAAGAGCAAGATTATCAGAATGTTTTTCATTTGATACATTGTACAAGATTAAATTATATTTTTCAATGCAAAGTAAAGTAGATGTTTTATTCCATGGTATAGAAACCCGTACAATATCCTGTATTATTGTACGGGGAACAAACATTCCGGTTGTCTATTCTTTTAACAGAGAATCTCACTTTCACCTATATTAAGCATACTCCCTCTATTCAATGGTCGTTTTTGAATTTACCAATCCAAGAGAGTATTCTAATTCACCATGTTCTTCCTTACGTTTTATCCAACAGCATAATGTCGTATATACAATAAGCTTTCTTAATTGCAAGACCTGCTCCTACATAGATTTCAAGCTATTTCTTACGTATCTTTTCCTACCTCGCTCCTTCATCGATATCTATCAATCTTATGAAAAGATAAATATCTCCCCCATACTTCCATATCCCTCATGCCCCCTATTAAAAGCAAACCAGGAAATACTCAAAAACTTGCAATTAATTATCAATGTTCAAATCAACTATTTTCCTTTCTAGTTAGAATTTATAATAATAGAATCACTGTTCAAACCTTCCGATGACACACAAACAGTAATGCCCCCCGGCTTCTTGCCTGAACGTACAATAACCATTGCACGACCATTGAACAACGTTGGGTTCAATGACTGAAAACTATACATATCGTTGGGGCAAGCAGTACCTGAGGCTATAATACTGCCAACCTTTCCTTGTGAAGCTATTGTTATTTTCCTATCCGATGTATAAACCATTTTCCCTTCTTTATCCACTTGCTCTATCATAATATACGACAGATCTTGCCCATCAGCCTTCAACTCTGTTTTGTCCGCCACCAAACGCAAAGCTACCGGTTTACCTGCCGTTTCTAATACCACAGCCTTCCCTTCTCTATCTCCATTCCAAGCAACCGCCTTTAATACTCCTGGCTGATAAGAAACTTTAAAAGAAGCTTTATATAAATCGGAGGTTTTTTCTTCGCCTATCAATCTACCATTTAGATACAATCTTACACGAGGTGCACGTGCATACACATTAACAATCAACTTTCGCCCCTCCATACCGGGAAAAGTCCATGACAAAGATTCTTCCGGCCATCCCCAAAAACTCACCTTGCGTATCTTGCCTTCAGCAACAGGTACCTCTACCGCCATGGAAATTTCCTGTCTTCGCCACAGGATATCTCTAAAATAAGACTGAGGTTTTTTCACCCCCAGCAAGTCCAAGTCCCCACACCAAGCATTGAACCAAGGCCAATCCATAAACTGATGTACATTCTCCTGTGGATCAATTTCTAAAGAGTTTCCTAAACCCGATTCACCCAAATAATCCATTGCCGTCCATATAAAGTCACCTAAGACAAATGGGTATTTTTCTACTTTATTCCAATTCTGCGCAGCCTCTGTTGCTACACTTTCACTTCCATACATCACTTGATAGGGATATTCCTTGTGAATATCCTCATAAAATCTCCACATATAATTGTGCCCTACCACATCCAAGTGCCTGTAAGCCTTTTCTAGTGAAAGCATTTCTTTATGCTCCTTGTCCCATTGCTTGTTAATCCCAGCAGTAACAGGTCTTGTATTATCATATTTTAAAACTTCTTTTTTTAAATATTCGGCAATCGTCAATCCACTGTCAAAAGCTCGTTCACGAATTTCATTTCCAATACTCCACATGATAACTGACGGATGGTTACGGTCCCTTCGTATCAAAGTTTCAATGTCTTTTGTACTCCAGCTTTCAAAATAAAGATGGTAGTCCTGCGGATTCTTTTTTTCTTTCCATTGATCGAAAGCCTCATTTATGACCAGCATTCCCAAACGATCACAAACGGTAAGAAAACTCTCCGACATTGGGTTGTGTGAAGTTCTGACAGCATTAAAGCCATTTGCTTTCAACAACTCGATTTTTCTTTCTTCCGCACGATCAAAAGCTTTAGAACCCAACAATCCATTATCATGATGTACACATCCTCCACGAAGCTTCATCTTCACCCCATTCAGTTCAAAGCCGTTTTCTACCGAGAAGTTCAACGTGCGTATTCCAAAAGGGATCTCATATTCATCTATTTTTTCTTTACCCGTCTCAAGACTGATACGAGCGGTGTATAATGTAGGTGTATCTGTTGACCACAATTTTGGATTGTCCACTCTCAGAACAAAATCTGTATTCAGCGTATCTCTTTGGAGTATTCTTATTTTCTTTTCTGATTCGGCAACCACCTCCCCTCCAGGAGAAAGTAAGGATACCCTCACATTATATTTACCTTCATCTGCATGATTAATAATGGCAGTACTTAATAGAATGTCAGCCGATCCACCCGTCAATGCAGTCGTACGGATAAAGGTTCCCCAATCTTCTATATACACAGGAGAAGTACGGACAAGCCATACATGACGGTAGATTCCCGAACCAGAATACCAACGAGAGTTTTTTCCCTCATTCAACACCCTAACTGCAATTATATTCCGCTCGCAAGCAGGCTTGCAATAAGGAGTGATATCAACCCGAAATGAAGAATATCCATATACATTGCAATACACTTTCTGCCCATTCACCCAAAACTCAGACTGATTGTATATACCTTCAAAATAAAGTTCGTGGCGTTTTCCACTATCTTTAGGAGCTATCACAAAAGATTTCCGATACCATCCTTCTCCACCTACCATTTGTCCTGTAGCAAACCCACCAATACTTTGTCGACTGAAAGGACCTATCATATGAGTGGTTTCCTGATTTTCTAAAGGTTCTACACTCCAATCGTGTGGTAAGTCCACAACCCTCCATGAAGAATCATCATAAGAAGCAGATACAGCAGTGGGCATATTGCCTAGACTAAAATGCCAATCTTCATCAAAGAGTACTTTTCTCTCAAATACTTCTGCCTGCAAATCAATACATATGCTTAATAAAAACAGAAATAAAAAGTAACTAAAGTTTTTCATAATTATCCATTATTTAATATATATCATAATTTGGTCTAATATGACTCCCTCATCAAGAGCTTTCACTATCAGACGATGCTTTCCTCCTCTTGTGCCACAGGAAAAAAAACTTTTCGCACCGCCTGATTCTTTAGTACATTTTGCTTCCATTCTTCACTTCGTCCTTTAGTATGATAAGACAATTCATAAGTTTTCTTCTGATCTAAAGAAACGGAAATTCTCAGGGAAGTGCCATCTTGTACAGGATGATTAGGCAATAAACAGATTTGTACTTCTATGGAATCAGAAGGACAAGGCCCAAAAGCAAAAGCAAGTGCCTTATTCTTTTTTATTCTTGCCGCTTTACCCTCATAACCCAGTTGTTCGCAAAGAACAGGGGTTCCTTCAGTACATTCCATGGCATTCCACAAACAAAAAGGTATCCTGTCAACGGCAATGGAAGTTGTTACATATGTCCGGTCAACCGGTTCAAATACAGGAAGTCTTCTAGGCTGGAAATCCATCATACGATGCCACTTTCCCTGATTATGAATACCTACATTATAAATACGTGTTAAGGAAACAATGCTATCATAAGCAGCGTCACTCTCTTGCCAACTTTTTTCACCATGACGAGCAAGCTGTGCCATAATTATTTTCTTATTCATCTGAGCAGCCGCTTGTATCGGATATTTTACTAGTTGAAAATAAGCGTCCTGACGATTTGTAGGCAAACTTTGGGACAATAGTTCAACTTTATCAGACAATTGCTGATAATCAACCAAACGACGATTCATATACTGCCTACTCCAAGGAAGATCTTTCACAATATGATAATCACTTGTATAAGATTCCTCCACTCTTGTATTTCCCATAAACTCGGGTTTACGTATATAAGACAAACGATAGTGCTCCTGCATGGTAGCGGTTAGTACCTCGCTTACTTTTCTGCCAAATTCACGCTGATAGAACTGCAACATGTGCCCTCGCACACCCTGCTTTCTTACTTTTTCTATATTCCAAGCCATATCAAGAAATAACTCTGTTTGATATTCATTCGGCTTGATGTCACCTACATTGAGAATCCACATTTTTTGAATACCCCGATCATAAGCCTCCATCATTTGTTGATAAAGTAATGCCGGACTGAATGTTCCTAACCACAAATAATCATGCGGACGTCCCCAATAGGAAACATGATAATAAATGCCATTTCCTCCCTTACGAGCGCATTCCTCTGCTGTAGGGAAATGACGGACATAACCATAATTATCATCACACCACATCAAAGTCACATCATCCGGAACTTCAAGACCTGCATTATAAATATCTAACACCTCTTTATATGGAATAAAAACTTGTGGAACCTGAGTGACATCCTGATTAACATATTTTCCGATCAATCTACGCTGGTCACCAATAATCCTATCTAATACATTCTTTTGTTCTTCTACGGTTTTAGCACCCTTCATCTGTCCATCGTGCACTCCACGCATCCCTAAAGTATAAATAATTTCCTGTTCCGCTACTTCCTTCACACGTTCTTCCCAAAAACGTAAAACCTCCGGAGCATTGTTCACGTAATCATATTCTCCTTTGCCTCTCTTTCCCCACTCTACTGCCGTACTCGATGCCATAGGTTCACAATGTGACCCGCCGATGTAAATACCATATTTCTGAGCTACCTCCCGATTGCCTTCAGTCAGAAAGAAAGGTTGGGTACATTCATGCATAGCCGGCCAATAATAGTTGGCACGTAAGCGAAGCATAAGTTCAAATATCCTCTCATTTGTACGTGGACCAATACGTCCTGCCTTATACCAATGTTCATAATGAAGGCTACTCCAAGGCATCAGCCCCCAATCCTCATCATTGATAAAAATTCCACGAAATTCAACGGAAGGCGACTGATAATTCACATATCCTGCCGGCAATTCAAAAGTTTCCCTACGCAAAGGAACTACATCCGCCCACCATTCCCAAGGAGAAATCCCAATCAAACGGGAAAGTTCCATAAGACCATAAGCCGCTCCATGTGCATCACTTCCTAAAATCAATAATTTTCCGTTTGACAACACTTTCAAAAGAAAAGATTGCTTTTTATCTTTCAAAAGACCCACATCTACCCCATCTGTTTTCCAAATAGAATTATTATCCAATGTAGCAACTATAATTTCACCATCTGTGGTAGAAAAGAGAATAGAGTCAGAAAATACTGCCTGATAATCACGTCCAAACAATTGGAGTGCCGTATGTACCACCTGTCCTTCCGACTTACTACAAACAATTGTTACCGGTTTTCCTTGGCACAGACAAAACTGAGCCCAAGACAATTGGACCAGTAATATGAATATTATACTTAATCCTATCTTTCTCATATTTACTATTTATCTTTGGTCATCTCCGGTTCATCTTCTTTTGCAGATTCAATAATGCAAACTTCTACAACCACCCCATCTGCCTCTTTCCGGTTCCGGAGAATATTTTATTGATATTTCCCATTCACAATGACATTTTTCATACTTATTCCTTTGAAACAATCTTTATTCCACTGGGGCTTATCAACTTCAACCACTATGTCTTCAAATGAGAAATCAGACAATTCATACACATCATCATTCTTTTTTGCATCTATGAATTTTTCACATTCTAAATCGATATTGCGCATTACAATCTTGTCAGCGTAAGATTTGGGGATATCCATCCGTCCTTTCAGGTCAAAGAATTGTTTCCAGGCATAAACACGCAAAACGGTTTCACAGGAACCTGTTATATTCTCTACCGTTATATGTTCATATAATTGAGGAGTATCAAGACGCATCTTCAGATAGAGCAATTCACGCCCCTCTTCCAATCTACAATTACGAATTAACACATTATGTACTTCGACAGCTTCACTACCACAAGTAATGCAACTTTCCGTGGTATGGTCGAAAAAGCAATCTTCCACCAAAATATTCTTAACCGCCCCATTAGTGGAATCTTTATCAGCATACGGACCTTTTCCCCCCTTAAAACAGATTGCATCATCCTTTACTGTAAATCGGCATCCCTTAATTAAAAAGTTTGAACACACATCTAGGTCCATTCCATCTGCACTGGCTGACATCACAGGCTTTTTAGGCGAAAAATAGCGGACATTGATTATTTTTACGTTTTCACAACGATAATAATGACTCGTCCAATAAGGCGAATTCTGCAAAGTCACATCTGCAACTTGTACATTACAACTATTCGAAATGTAGACCAAGCGAGGACGCATTTCATCTTTATTAGTACATTCCGGATTCCACTGGCGACGCAAACGAAAAGCTTTCCAATAAGGAGTACCATTACCGTCTATCGTCCCTTTGCCACTGATAGTAAAACCATCTAGACCATCCGCATTTACCAAAGCTGGAAAATAGTTACAGGTTTCCCCTTCTATCCGAGTGACATCCAGCGGAAAGTCCATTATATTTTCACTGCCCAGCAAAGTAGCTCCCGCTGCAAGATAAAGATGAGTACCCTGTTTGAAAAAAAGCGCACCACTTTTATAAAGACCTTCCGGAAAATAAATGACTCCTCCTCCATTGACCGCCGCCTCATCAATGAGACATTGTATTTTCTTCGTTTGAACAATAGCCGGGTCACTTACAATCCCATAATCTGAGACATCATATCTTCTACCCAAAGAATCTAAAGGAATAACCTTACTTTGCAAAAACCATTCCGGAATGGAGGTTCCATCTGGAAAAATATTTTGAGACTTTCTTTTGTGTTGCGCCATAACAGGCATTAACATACTTATTCCCAACAGTATAATAAACAATTTTTTCATGAGTTTTTTAATAATAATTTATAGTTAGTATTCTGACTGGTCCTAAAAGTCCCGACCTCTGCAAAGGAGTTTCTGTTTTCCATGGCACAGTATGTGGAATTACCCGACACTCTTTTTCCGACAACCGGAGGTCGCCCAAAATACGATTCAACCATGTGTTGACTACTTCTACTTCTATCTTATTGACTCCTTCTTGAACCGCATCCGTTATATCTACACGGTAAGGAGCTGTCCATACTCCCCCTACATCCTTACCGTTAATCCTAACTTTTGCCATTGCATATACTTTGCCAAGGTCTAAATAGAGTTTTCCTACCGATATCTTTTCCAACTTGACCTCAGTTTGATAATTTGCGTTTCCCGAGAAAAATTTTATCCGTTCATCCTCATTCTGTGTCCAGTCGGTCAATTGATCGAAAACGACCTCTGACGGACCACGCTTAATTCTATCAGACTCAAAATTTACCTTCCATGGAGTTGTAACAGTCAGGAGCTCTCTAGGCTCAGGAAAATTTGAAGCAGTTCCATCGTTTGGGTCAGTTGCCTGCTCACTCTGTTTTCTAAAAACTATAAAAGTACTTTCACCAGCCTCCAACCGTAATGGTACAATAGTAGTTTCCCTCTTTTGCTCAAATTCGGGCAAAGTCCGGATATTTCCGGTAACAGCATCCCATAATTCAGGTTGCATTCCTTTCACACGAAACTGCGGACAGATAGAGATTGCTTCATTGCCCTGATTGGTAAGAAAATAAATTTCCATTTTATCCTTCAGAGTACGATGCGCATATAGAACAGGATCATTCTGTCCCAAGCGACAGTCCGGCAATACTTTTAATAAATCAAAAGCCTCTTCCAGGGTCATGTTCATCAGTATACGTCCTTTTCCATAAGGAATAACCTTCTGCCCATCTTTTTGAGCCAATAGCGACAAAGACCACATTTTTGCAGCCAATCCCTGCACTACTTTATCACAACAAGGATAGTCCTGTAAACTCGGAGAACAACTAGGAGGAATTCCTATTACAGTAGCCCCACCAGCAACCAGTTTTTCCAGTTTTTGCAAAACTTGAGGGCGCATCATCTTTTGTGGTGGCAATACCAATACTCTATAAGATATCCCATGAGGTAAAACGAGACGACCATCCACCACCTCCAATTCATTAATCAATACTTCACTATTGATAAAATCAAAATAATACCCTTTCGGGAGCTTAGGCTCCATAACACCAGTCATTATAGGGGTATCTTCTCCTATATAATAAGCCACATCAGCCACACTCAATCCTTGCTGCAACATGAAAGAAGTTCGTTTCAGATATTTGACAAACATATCGATCTGACTAAACCAGGTATTTTTACGGTTGAACTCTGTACCAAACCATGCATCTACTCCCGGATATTCATCATTATCATATTGTTGGATATAAACATGCAACATCATACTATTGACTCCAGTAGCAAAAGCCAAATCTCCATATCTTTTCAACATTCCCGGATATCGTTTAAATGCGCTTCCGTTCCGACCTTCATTAGTAAATGCCTCCGCCCATACCAATGGCTTATTGTATATGTGTGCGCAAGAGGCAGCGGCACGCTTTTCTGCCGTATGCCTGTCATTCCAAAATTCAGAAGATACTTCATCTGATTGGCCGCCATACTGCAAAAATTCAGCGGAGAATCCTCCATGCCCATAATTTTCCAGCCAAGTCCTCAATCCATATTTATGAGAAGCCTCACGCAATCCCGCCACATATTCATATGCAGTCTTATCTGCAACCCATCGACGCATATCCCAAAGAAAACGCTCGGAGCGTTCCATATCACCTACCGGATAGCCATAATAAGTTGGCAAGAAAGGCACCGGATCATAGCCATAACATTGTTTGAAACTTTCCAACATATCATCCGTTATATTCTGCCCTCCTTTCTCATAACTATCCAAGACTGTATACTTCCAACATTTCCGGTCTTCAGCCGGAATACGTTTATATATCTTACCCAAGAATTCTTCAAAATGAGTAGTGATATGTTTCTTGCTCAATTTATCTGTCTCCAGTCCTGTAGCTTCAGGAGAAGCAGGGCTATTGATGGCACCGGTAGAAATCATACCCATGCGTAAGATAATCCATTTTCCATCGGGCACATTCCAATGAATAGTCCCATCAGGAGCAAGACATTCCGACAAGTCGAACACTTCATCCGGATTCACAAAAAGAGATGTATCAATCCTCATTTCCGGCATTTTTCCTTTTCCTTCTATCTTGGCAAAGGTTTTTCCTGGATATCGCTGGATAACAGGAGCAGATGTAAGTATCAATGACGATATTTCGCTCTTTCCTTTCGTCTTATTAAACAGCAAACGAAATTCTTTACCTTTTGTTTCAGGAAACAATTCTACGACAGGCGACTTCTGGTCAAATCCCGTAGCATAAGATAAAGAAGCATCACGATTGACTGAAAATTCTTTAATGACTTTATATGTCCCATCTTCCTCCACTTGAAGAGTACAATGTGTGTCTAGAAACTCCCCTGGATAAATCATGATTGCCTGTGCAACAGTATCAGTAGGCAATGAGAGAGATAGGTACGATTCCTCCAAAGGTAACTGAAGCAACTCCCCCTCTTCCGCTGAAACAGAATGAATGTTATCCGAGGTTACGACTTTACTGCCAAGCATATCAAACAGATTGTTACGGTCGAATTTAAATGCAAGTACCTTCACATCCTGAAAATCTTTTGATGCTGTCGGCAGTATTTCTTCTATTTTTCGGGGTCCGGATACCTCTATACTTGTTGAGGCTAAATAACGCATAGATTGTTCTGGTTTCACCCATGGTCCCCCCGACTGACTCCAACCTGGTGAATTGAATATGCCAATTTCAATATCTAAGTCGCTTGCAGTCTTCAATGCTGTATGAAGAATGTTCCACCACTCTTCCGACATAAATTTCACCTTACCGTAAGGATAATTGGCATTATGATGAGTACTTGGACCGATAAATCCGATAAATGCTAGGTTTATACCAGCCTTTTTCATTGCATTTAAATCAGCCACCACTCCTTCGCAAGATATATTATCACTAACCCAATACCAAAAAGTACCTACGCGTACATCGTCCGATGGAGTTCTGAAAGCATTTTCCCAAAAAGCAGTATGCCCCTGGACATGAACGATTGAAACAGTAAACAATAGAAGAATAATCTTTATAAGTTTCATTATTACAGTTTTTAATTAATTTCGTACTTATCAGTATAAAGCAATGCTGAATTCACCAATGAATTTTTCCCCCATATCCGTCCGAAGCTGCGGAACGGATTCATCTGCTTTACGTCCGCCTTCCGGCCTGCCCAAAACAGCTGACAGGATATTTACTATTTCTGGAGTAGTTTCCCTATGTTCCATATAACCAGAACCGGATATCCGTATTCCACTTGATTTTCCAAATCTCTCTATCCAGCGTGTAGCTTTATTTCCTGTAACATCTTTACTACCAGCTACTCCTCCCCAAACACCCAAAATAGGTGCAGATTGTTTGTTCGGATAAGCATCATACGGCCCTAGCCCCAACCAACGTATTTGAGTTAGTTCTTCAGAAGACTTAAGCGACATACCTATTATAGGCAACCAAGGCATCTCAACCTCAGGTAAGATTTCATAACGAACATAAAGTTTTCCATCAGTGGCTATTGAATAATTATAAGCAACAGAAAAATGGTTCTTTTTATCCACCGTATATTCCACTTTTGTTTGAATCACTATTTTACTATTACTTTCCTCAATATTCCATTCCTTCACTAAAGTAGTATATCGGTTAAGATCGACCAGCTTGGAGATTTTTTGTCCTCTTAAAAGTGCAGCTTCACAGTAATCGAGCTTGTGCCAAATGGTAGGATATAAATCGGTTATCAACTTTCTACCTTTCAACATAGCTGAAGCCAGATGGCCTGTTTGCGGATTGAACAAATATTGTGCTTCACCGACTTGGACCACTACCTGTTCATCTTTTATCACAGTCAATCGGTGAACAGGAGAATACATATCTTTCAGTACTCCTGACGGTTCAAGTTCTACGGCCTTTCTATTTATTTCTGTTCCATCTGCACGGGTAAATACAAACCATACATAACAAGTTTCTTCAGAACAAACTTTTCCCACCTTTTTTATTGGTAGTTTAAATATTGACATAGTGTGCGGCAGTCCTTCAATCACTCCCTCTCCCGAATCCATATTCTGTCCATCTTTCCAAACAGACCAAGAAATCTTTATAGAATTGAGGTTTGTAAAATCAAAATCATTCCGAATAGGGATAGACACAGAATCCTGCCCACTTATGAACGACACTTTATCTATAAGAGGGTAAACAGGAGCATATACAGCTTTTGTTTCCCAATAATCCCGTGTAATATTTCGATAAGAATCCACAATGCCATCCCAACCTCTTCTTCGGTCAACACGCAAATATTCATCATTCCCATAGGGTTCATATATTTTATTAAGTATCGGAGTTTTTATTCCTTGATCAGCCCACATCCAAATTGCACCTCCTGCCCCTGAAGGATGGCGGGTCAATGCCTTCCATCGCGCTTCTAATCCACCGGTTCCATCAGTACCATTAGAATGAGTATACTCAGTTGTGATAACCGGACGTCCTGCTTGAGCTGCCCACAGATCATATTCCTGTGGTTGCCAATAATGTGCAGAGAGCATATCTATCTCTTCGGGAAGCCAAGTTTCTGAACGCCATGGTATCAAAACAGGGCGGGAAGAATCAAATGCCTTAACCAGTTTTATAGAGGCCATGTGTAATGAAGTTAACGGATCTTCATTACCTATTGACCAATAAATAATTGAAGGATTATTTATATCGCGCATAATCGTTTCATAGGATCTCACCAATATGGCACTGGAATAAGAAGGATCGTACATTCGATAGGGATCTGGAATTCCACGATGTCCTCCTCCAATTGAAATTTCTTCTCCTACATACATCCCCAATTCATCGCACAGTTCAATAAATCCTTTGGCAGGAGCATAGTGGGCAGTACGGACATAATTAATATTGGCAGCTTTCATCAACTTTAAGTCTTGCAACCACTGCTCACGAGTAGTGGCACGTCCCACATTCGGATGTTCATCATGTCTGTTTACTCCGCGTAGTTTAACAGCCTGTCCATTAATACGAAAAATTCCTCCTTCGGTAGAAATCTGGCGAAATCCAACCCGTTCCGAACGTGTATGAACGATTTTACCTTCTTCTACCAGATCAACACGCAAATTATACAAATAAGGTGTTTCAGCCGTCCAGTGATGAGGATTTTCAACATGCAAAACTAAAGAAGCTTCGCGACCTGTCGCAATATGGGCCGGTACGGTGATCTGACGACGAACGACTTCTTTTCCCTCTTTTGTGAAAAGGGTAAACAAGAGATCGTAAGGTTTGCCAGGACTGACATAATTACCAGGAAGCGTAGTTGCATGCGTATCTCCCACCATAGCACGGATTTTCAAATCGGCATCTTTGAACTGACTGTCAAATACCGTTTGTACATTAACATAATCCAACCAACGCTCACGTGGCATAGCCTCTAATGTAACATCCCTATAAATACCTCCCAATGTCCAGTCATCATAGACATCGCACTTGTATTCACGAGTAATCTGACGCACACGAACAGCCAATTTATTTGTTTCCTTAGTACTTGGCAAGCCTGTTATGTCAAAAGAAAAAGAAGTATATCCACTATCATGGCGCCCTAGACATCTGCCATTAAGCCAAACTTCAGCAGAAGACCATACTCCGCCGAAATGGAGAAGTATCCGTTTATCAGCCCAATTCTCTGGAATAGAAAACTCGCGTATATAAAATCCCTCACTAGCTTCCTGATTGCTAAATCCACGATATACAGGCTCTTCAAATCCAAGAACTACCCAGTTCGAAGGAACTGGGACTAATTTGAATTTGTTACTGACGAATTGAGGAGAATAAAATTGAGCCAAATGATTAGCCTCCTTTTCAGTTTTAGCTAACGCAAATTGCCATGTGCCATTCAAGCTATATAATGTTTGCGAAAAACCTTGAATATTGACCAGTAATAAAAACGCCAAAATAGATATTAATGATTTCATGTTATTCTTTTTGGGTTTATCATTCAATTTTCATAGCCTGGATTCTGCACCAAGTTAGGATTCTCATTCAATGCACTTTGAGGAATTGGAAATAAGACATGATAATCCTGTGCATCAAAACCTTTCTCACGAGCTTTATCTATAAATTTGCCAAAGCGAATAAGATCCGGACGACGATGTCCTTCACAATAGAGTTCACGTCCCCTCTCTTCCAACAAGAAATCTCTCAACGTTTCCCGAGTGTAATCACCTAACTTGATCTTACCAACATGAGCACGTTCCCTAACTTGATTGATCAACTCTATACTTTCTTGATTAGGACCATTCAGCTCATTTAATATTTCAGCCCGTGACAAAAGTACATCCGCATAACGATACACTATAAAGTCATTTCCACTCAATTGTCCCTCTTGTTCAGGATCTTCAGAATACTTCATAGGTACAGCACCGGTCGCTTTTGTATGAGTAACGGTACGATAATCCACTTCATTTCCATCGATATCGATATAATAACGAACGATAGTTTCCAAACGAGAGTCGCCTTCCTCATACTTGTCATAAAAAGACCATGGCATTTTGAGTCCCCCCGATACTGTAAGTGAAGCATTCGTGAATTTATACGCCGGCGAAGGTGGCATCACACAAGAGAAGTAATTCCAGGCATAAGACGTATTCGACATAATTCGCTGAATAATAAAAATGCTCTCGGTATTATTTGTTCCTTCATAATTTATATCAAATATAGAAGCATAAGAAGGCATTAATGAATAGATGCCCAGTTTCATAATTTCCTTTGACACCCCATCAGCTTCCTGCCACTTTTTTTCATGCATATAAATCTTCAAGAGTAAAGTCAAGGCAGCCCCTTGTGACAATCTACCGATATTCTCTGAAGACTGTCTAACATCCAACAGCTGATATGAAGCAAGTATCTCATTAGCCAAAAACGAAACATATTCTTCACTTGTCGGCCTTGTAGGTTTCCAAGTACTATAGACATCATTAGCTACAGCCGGATCGGTAACAATAGGAACAGGGCCAACTAAATCATATAAATAATACGCATACATAGCACGAAGTACACGTAACTCAGCTATATATTTGTCCTTTTTAGAGTTCTCCACATTAGAATTCTGAAAAGCATAAATCATTCGTGTAGCTTTTGTGATCCCTTTATGATAATTCTCATAACAAGTTTTACCAGCCATATTATTCGCGCTCCAAAGAAAACGTTCCGTTTGTTGCCAAGAATTTCCCCATGATGTATTCAACTCATCTGTTGTAAGTTCATTCAAAGTCCAATGTGCATTGTTCAGCCACTGCATAATAAAGCTATTACACAATGTATTATATACAGCGACCGTGGAAGCCTCTAAATCAGATTCATTGATAGGAAAATTCTCTGAATTAATACTACTATAATTTTCATACTCCAAATCCAAACAACTAGTATACAGGCAACCAGCAAGCAAAATAGCAGCTATTTTCAAATATATTTTTTTCATAAACAACATTTTTTAAAAAGATAGTTCAAAACCAAAAGAATATGTTCTCTGATTCGGATAGGCAGTAAAGCTATCTGTTTCCGGATCTGATCCGGAATAATTAGTAATGACAAATAAATTCTGTGCATCAAAATATAAACGAGCATGCTTGATAACCCCTTTGAACCATTTAACAGGCAAAGTATAACCCAATGTGATATTCTTCAAACGGATAAAATCCGCATTCTCAATATAAAAATCCGTATTTGTTTCATACACATTGTAAAGTCCTGAAGGATATTTTCCCTTCGTATTGGTGGATGACCATCTATGAAACGAATCGGTCGTTACGTTATCACTGTAACGGAATCTGTCAGCGCTCAAGAATGACATACGTGTGTAATTATTCAACTGGCGGCCGACTTCTCCGTAAAAGAAGAAATTCAAATCAAAGTTTTTATAAACAATAGTATTTCCTAAGCCGAAACTAAAATCAGGCGCATCATTTCTGATGATAACTTTATCAGCATCATCAATAGCATTATCCGGCTCACCGGAAAGTTGCTTATTTCCTTTCTCATCAAAAATATAATTTCCGTTTGCATCCTTTAACCAACCATTAATATCTTTGACCTTGATACTTCCTGCTGGGGCATTGGGCATATAAGAAACTGTTTCTCCTTGTTGAATAAGCCCGTCACTCAAATATCCATAACCTATGTGTAACGGTGCAGTAGGATTCTCAAAGATAGATAATATGGTGTACGGATTTCTTTCCTTCCATTTATCTTTATAAAAATAAAAATTCAAAGCTGTTTCCCACGTTAAATTTTTATTCCGAACATTAACGCTATTCAACTGAAACTCAAAACCTCTACTTTGAGTTTTACCTAAATTATCAGCGACAGAACTTACAGGATAATAAGATCCGATCGTACGACTACTCAACAAATCTGAAATTGTTTTTTGATAATATTCTATAGAACCGGTCAAACGGTTTTGCAGCACTCCCCAATCCAAACCTATATTAAATTCTGTAGTCGTTTCCCATTTCAACCTAGGATTAGGCAATTGGCTTTCTGCAACACCTGTTTGCAACGCATTGCCAAAGATATAATTTGTTCCTGTTTTGTAAAAGCCATAAGCATTACCACCAATTTCGGCATTACCGGTCTGTCCTAAACTCAAACGCAATTTTAAATTAGATATCACATTTTGTTCTTTCATGAAATTCTCTTCATTAATTCTCCATGCAAAGGCCCCAGAAGGGAAATAACCGAATTTATTACTGGAACCGAACCTATCACTGCCGTCTGCACGCAGAGTGAATGTAAATAAATACTTATCCGATATATCATAATTAACGCGACCGAAAAAGGATAGATATTTGCTAATATCTTTATTGCTACTAACCGCTTTTGTGAGATCACCTCCCCCTTCAAGATTATTTACACCAAACACATCAGAAACAAAACCTCTATTCGAACCATATAATTTTTCTGTAACAAATTTCTGATAAGCATATCCTCCCATTATTTTTACTTGATGATTGGCAAATATCTTTTTAGAATAGGTCAAAGTAGCGTCCAGCAGATAATCATTTTTACGGATTTCTCCTATGGAGGCACGACCATTGGATTCCTTCCCTTTAACAGTAGTTCTTGGATAATAGCTTGTTTCTCTACAAAATGAAGAATTCAGTCCCCAACTTACACGAAAATCAAGTCCTTTAGCCAATTTTATGTTCCAATAATTGTTTGCCAGAACCCGAAATATATTGCTCTTATTTTCCACTTCTCTCCATGAAACAGGATTCGGATTTCCAGGATGTTCCAAATTAAGCATATAGTTTCCATCTTCATCATAAATAGGGAGATATTGAGGATACATCATTGCATGCTTAATAATTCCTCCATCATCATTTAGTGAAGACGGCTGGACAGTTTTATCTTGATTAGTCTGGCTTCCAGATATAGTAATACCAGTAGTCAGCCAATTAGTCAGGTCCATATCCAACCCTAATCGAACCATATATTTTTCTACACCACTATTGATAATAATACCATTTTGTCCAAAATGCCCCAATGAAAATTGATACCGTACCTTTTCCGTTCCTCCATCAATAGACACCCCTTCTTCATTTATGATTCCGGTGCGGGTTATCTCATCAAACCAATCGGTAACATTCGAAGCATTGGCTATCTGATCGGTACTAAATGCTATTTTAGGTAATGAGGTCACTGTTGAAGGATCTGTATCACCATACGGAGCAATCTTATTGTCATAAAGCCACTGTTCATTATAAAATGCATTTGACAAATTCATATAATCTTTTGCATTAACCATATCATAAGGATTAGATACAGTCTGGAATGACAAATTTGTCTTAAATCTGATATTCATTCCAGATTTTCCTTTTTTAGTATTTACAAGAATGACACCATTGGCTGCACGAGCACCATAAATAGATGTGGCACTAGCATCTTTCAATACTTCAACAGATTCAATGTCTGCCGGATTGACCGTACTAATATCACCTCCAGGAAATCCATCAATTACATACAACGGTGTATTACCAGCAGAGATGGATGCTGATCCACGAATCACCATATCATAACCTCCTTCCGGAGATGCTGAAGTTTGTCTAATAGAAAGGCCCGGCACTCGGCCTACTAAAAGATTGGACACAGAAGTTGTCGCCACTTGTGGTACATCTTCCATTTTAACAGAAGAAAGAGCACCTGTAAGATTAGATTTTTTTACAGAACCATATCCTACTACCACCACTTCTTCTATAGCTTGAGTATCTTCTTTTAATTGAATAGTTAGTTCATTTCTGCCTTTAACCGATACCTCTTGAGGAACATACCCAATATACGTAATCTGTAAAACGGCATCTTTCGGGGCATCCAACACAAACCGCCCATCTATATCTGTTATCGTACCTATTGACTGACCTTTCACTGTTACATTGGCACCGATTATCGGCTCGCCATTCGCATCTTTCACAATACCTGTCACTTTATTTGTCTGTTGGGCAGCTTCCCCATCTTTCGCCTTGCTCATCAGCATGATATTCTTGCCCTCCATGGCATAATAAATATCAGTACCCTCAAAAACCTTATTCAGCACTTCGGCTACAGATTTGTTTTGCGCATTCACCTTCACATTGCGCTTCAGATTCACCTCGTTCACATTATACACAAACAGATAATCTGTCTGTTTTTCTATTTCACTGATTATCTTGCCTGTTGACACGTTATCCGCCACAACAGTCACCTTCATTGTCTGAGAATAAGACTCAGTGGCAAAAGCTGTTCCGGCAAAGACAAACAGGACTAAGAGTGTGTTTCTCATCATACGGAATAAATGTTTAATTTCTACAATAGATTCCTGATACAAAATATTTTTCATATATTTGCATTACTAATTTTAGGTTCAACTTAAGATTATTTGAGAAAAAATTGTCAATGCGTAATTGACTTTTCCGTGGGATGGTGCGGGAACACCATCCCATTTCTTTTTTAGACCAGGTGTGTTATTTCATAGGCATATTCTTTTTTAAGGGTTAATTAATTGTTATCATATTTGTCTCATCATCCTTTGTATAAGTAAACTTATTATTGAGTCTCAAAACTTTCAGTACATGTTCCACTCCATCTTTCGTGCGGAATTTACCTGTATAATGTTTTTTTAGAATCCGTGAATTATTTACCACAATATCCACGCCATAATACAGTTTCAACTTCTCTATCATGTCACCGACGGATATATCATTGAAACAAAGCAGCCCTTCACGCCATAAAAAGTAATCAGACTCCTTGATCCGTCCCTTCACCAATCTGTTGCCTTTCAAACTTGCCATGGTATTCGGTTCCAGTTTCATTCCACCGTTATTCGAACCGGGCACTAAAATTTCAACTGCTCCTTTCAGCAAGGAGGTTTCCCACAAGCTATCGCCCGCGTAAGCCATCACATTGAATTCTGTACCCAGCACCTTTACATTACACTTGTTCGTCTCTACAATAAAAGGCTGTTCCACATTCTTTGTAACTGCAAAGTAACCCTCACCATCCAATTTCACATTTCGGATATTCCCTTTGAAACTTCCCGGGAAAGTCAAGGTACTGCGTGAGTTCAACCAGACTTTCGTACCATCCGCCAACATCAATTCCGCCCGTTGGCCCGCCGGCACATAAATGGACTGCCATGTTTTGTCTTCCGGTACCTGATGTTTTCCTGTCCAATAATGTGTACCCAACAAGACAATCGCCAATACCGCTGCTATCTTGGCAGCTTCCATACATACTCCGCGTAATGAGAAATGTTTCCTTTCCCGGCTATTCTCCTCCGCCACAGGCTCCGTACGCCACAATGCCATGTCATGCAACTTCCGTTGTGCCATATATTCACGCATATTCTCAGGATTTTCCTGTATCCATCCGGTCACACGCTGCTTTTCGACTTCAGTAGCATTTCCGGCTATATATTTTTGCAATAATTCAGGATTCATATTCTATGCTGTTTTATTAGAAACGACTCAAGAAGAAATTACCCTAAAAGAAAATGAAGAAAAATATATAAAAATCATTTTTGTCCTCAAAAACATCCGTATCCCCATCCGGTCAGGCTTAATAATAAAAGAAGAAATAAAATAAAGGAAGATAATCTTTTAAAGTCACCCGCAGTACTTTCAATGCTTTTGATATATGATATTCCACCCCCTTTATAGAGATTTCCATCTCTTCGGCAATCTCTTTATTAGATTTATTTTCAAAACGGCTCAAAATAAATGCCCGTCGCGTCTGTTCCGACAAGGTGCTTAAAGTAGCACTGATGATTTTTTCCACTTCTTCCGAAAAAATCTCATCAGGATTGCACGCTTCCAAGGCAGACATACGGATAGACAATTCCTGTTGTTGCCAGTCGGCCATCACTTCAAAAGCACTGCGTTTTACCTCCTCGTGCTTTAGATAGTCCAAAGCCTTGTTCTTCAAAATTGTCAGTAACAACGGTAAGATATATTTCTCTTCAACAGGCTCGGCCTTCAACTTTTCCCACAACTTTATTAATGCCTCGGAGGCAATATCTTCTGCCGCCAAATCATTATGAACGTATGATTTGGCAAAGAAAAAAGACTTCTTATAATAAGAAGTATAGATATCATTAAAAGAATTTCCAGGCATTTTGCTCATTTGTATATCGGTTGTGCTTTTCATCCATATTACGATGGTAGAGCAAAGTTAGCAATAAACCTTTGATAAAAACAAAATTATCCTGTTAATTCTTTCTCTTATATGCTATGAGCTTGCCTTATATGCAATCGCCCTCCACCGTCAGACCAAGTGACAAAAAGAGAAAGTTGCCATAGATATGAAATTCACGGACAAACACCCCTATGCTGTCCGACCGGAAGGAAACTTTCAACTGCAAAGTATCTCCCGGAGCAGCATGAAACTTGGAGCATCTCGTTTCCGGACAATCCCAAGAAGAAACAATGTAATAAATATGTAAACTGTCACTTCCCATGTTTTTATAGATAAAAACGCCACCACTAAAAAAGTCGAACAAACAAATCGCCAAGCAATCTTTTTCATTTATTTCTCCTTATACGATTCCCCCTGAAAAATCCTTCAAAAGCTTCAGCCCTTCCGCAAACCCTTTGCAGAAGGGCGTTCCGGCTGAAGGATCACACCGGAAAAAGGTTTCAGGCTGCGGAAGAATCCTTCAGCTTCACCAGCCGGTACACATTGCCATACTCGGTATGAACACGCTGTATCCCTAATGCAACCATCATCCTGCCCAACCGGTTCGGAGTCACCCCACGCATGGCCGCCGGATAATGTTTCTGCAAATAATTGAACAAATCCGTCGTGGTATAGGGCTTGAACAACTCCCCTTCCTGCGGCATCCGGAAACAACGCAAAAACAATTCCTGTTCGGCAGGCATTTTATAAAAATTCCGGTTGCTGTGCTGTATCTCCTTTTCTTCCTCTTCCGAGAACCAGTAACGCTCTCCTCCGGCCAGCTCCGCTTTCAACTGGGCGAACAGCTGCGCATGATCGGGCGGTGTACAATCAATCTTATCATCCACTTCCGCACAGAGGAAACGGCGGCTTCCTGTGGGATCAGTCAGCAGATCCGTCATATTGGACGTACCGATGAAAGAGGCGATACGGGGCAGATGACTGAATGCCGGACGATGTGCCCTGCGGAAAGTCAGTGTGGTCATCTGCATCAGATTCTTCAAGGCAGGCATCTGTCCGGCACGGTACTTGTCGAACTCATCCATATTGATCAATCCGAAAAGCGAAAGTTTCTGTTCACATCCACTCTCGCTCGTCAGGTCGAACTTGTCTATATAATAAGGTGTAAGTTCCTTAGGCATCAAAATCTTGCAAAAAGAAGACTTGCGCTTCCCCTGCTCACGGCTCACCAACATAGGCGCCACCGCATTGGCGCAATCCTGCGCCTGCCCCAGCCATTGGGCGGTAACACCCAGCATCCAACGGTGAAACCCTTTCACCCACATCGGCTTACGCGATATACGCACGGCCAGCGGAGTTACACGATCCACTCCGTCCCACTGAGGCAAGTGGTTCATATAATGCAGAAAAGGATGATAGTTTTCCACCTTTCTGGAATGGAGCAGACGGCTCACATCCTTATCCCAGCAGTTGATGCCGCCGGCACGCGCCTCCAGACAGAATGTATTCAAATCGCGTTGAGCCACTATACCATACTCTTCATCCGGCATCTCTTTCCCACGATACTCCGTCTGTTCGGTGAGAAGGTTATAACGGAAATCATACCGTGCAGTCAAAAAGCACTGCAAGGCCTCCAGCATATTCTCCGGTTTCTTGCGCCCCGATTTGCCAAAAGCCGCCTTTTCATCGATAGTTTCTGCCATGCCAGCTGTTTCGACAGCCGCTGGGAGAACAATATCATCCACCGTTTCCGTAGCCGTTGAAGGCAACACCCCTTCCGCATTTCCGGTTTGCCCCACCGACTGCCCGATAACCGGAGCCGTGCTTTTTCCCACGCATCTCCTCATTTTCATACTCTTTTTGCACCAACTCAGTAATTTTTCCACTAATTTTTTCATCCTTTTTCATTATTTGGGGTTGTGTAATATCACAAAGATAACACTCAAAACACCCTTTTACAAGCATTTACCCCACACTACCGCAAAAAAGTGACTAAGCGAAAATAACTGGGAAATTATTCGTTTTTATCAAGACTATTTCATACTTTTGCACCGTCAAGTTAATCGTTTCACTAGAATGATGAAATTTCATCACCTAAGTGATACAACTTCATCACTAGAGTGATATGATTTCATCACTAAAGTGAAACGATTAACTTGAAAGGAAGTTGCAGCAAACTCTTCCGTACAAGAAAGCATAAACAACCGGATAAAAACAAATAAGCGAATGGCTATCAAATTTGAATTTTATGAATCACCCAATACGATAGGTACGCGCAAGAAGCGCTATCACGCCCGTGTAGTAAACTGGCAGCGCATCAACACCGACTATCTGGCACGGGAAATACAGTACGGCTCCTCGCTCACCGTGGCGGACATCAAGGCAACCATTATCTCGCTCAGCGAGAAACTGGCCTACTACTTGAAGGACGGTGCCCGGGTACATATCGAAGGGATAGGATATTTCCATATATCGCTTACCTGCCCCGAGACACGGACACCAAGCTCCACACGTGCCAACAAGGTGAAATTCAAATCGGTGACATTCCGTGCGGACAAATACCTGAAGCATCAGTTGAGCGACGTCAAGACCGAGCGTTCGAAATACAAGCCGCACTCCATGCCGGTAACCAAAGAGAGTATAGACGAAGCACTGACGGAATACTTCTTGACAAACAGCGTGCTGACACGCCGGAAGTTTGAATCGTTATGCGGACTGACACGAGCTACCGCGGGACGTTATATCGCTCAGTTGGCGAAAGATAAAAAACTGCGCAATATCTCCATTCCGCGCAACCCCATCTATGAACCGATGCCGGGATTCTACGGAAAAGAGAAATTGCCCGAACCGGAGAACGAAACGGAAAACGTATCGGCAACAAACGACACGGACCTGACAATAAAGTAAATATACAACGAAACAATATAATAGAAAACTTCTACAAACGAAGCTCAAACCATAAAGAGCTGAAACTTCTACACTAGGCTGAAGGAATTCCGGGAGGAAATCCTTCAGCCGCTTTTCTTTATTGACGGGCGTTTGCGAAGGGGCTGAAGGATTTGAAGGAAAAAACAAGGGAAACTCAGGGAGAGGTACTTTTCAGCCCACCAGCCATACCAGCATGGGCAAGTAATCCTTTAAGGAAACACGAAGCAGCTTCAATGCCTGCTGGATGCGGTAAGCCACCGTCTGTGGCGACACATCCAGCACTTCAGCAATTTCTTTATAACTCAGTTCCTTAAAGCGATGCATCACAAAGGCTTCCCGATAACTGTCGGGAAGAGCAGCCATCGCCTCTTTTATTTTCCGGTCCAATTCCTCAAAACGACCATAGTCCACTTCACACAATGCCGCCTGTGTCCGCTCATAAAAGGCAGCTTCCGCCTTGGTTTTCACCTGTTCCCGCGTCAAGTGGTTCAAGACCCTCCGATAAGTCATTTTGAACAAATACTGATTCAATGAAGACTCGATTATCAAATCCCCACGATTCTCCCACAGCCATAACATCACCTCCTGAACAATCTCTTCGGCATCTTCCAGCGACACCAAGCGGTGAGCATAGGCACACAGCATAGGATAGTACCTTCTGAATAAATGGTCAAAAGAATTACCATCCCCCTGTCGGAGAGCATTAAACAAAGACAAGTCTTCCACGGTATGATTCATAGTATAATAACTGTTTTCCTTGTGTACAAAGATAGTTGTTTTTATCGGAAAAAACTTTTTTTTAAAAAAAAGCATTTTTCGTTTAGATACCTTTCATTCTCGCTTGTCTTAATAATATAAAGGAAAACATTAAAGTATAATTCATGGAAAACCATACCGATATAGAAACTTTGTTGACCAAGTATTTCGAAGGAAACACCACTCCGCCGGAGAACGAACAGATAGAAGCCTGGCTGAATGCCGATGAGGAGCATTTGCGTATAGCCAAGCAGCTGAATACGCTCTATCTGGCTGTAGACACACAGCACATCACAAAGAAGATAGATACGGAAAAGGCATTAGACAAGGTAAAAAGCAGAACAAAAGTTAGAAACCTGTCCTGGTGGGGATGGACACAACGCATTGCGGCCATCCTGTCCGTTCCCCTCCTGATAGGTGTATTGGCTCTGTATCCGGACAGACAGCAGCCGGTAGTCACCGCTCAGATGGTGGAAATAAAAACCAATGCAGGCATGACTACCTCCGTCCTGTTACCGGACAGCACGGTAGTTCACCTCAATTCGGAATCCTCCCTCCGCTATCCCACCTTTTTTGCCGGCGATGTACGCCAAGTGGAATTAAACGGTGAAGCTTATTTCGATGTGACCCAACATCCCCGGAAACGATTCATCGTTTCCACCCCTCACCATTCGCAGGTGGAAGTGTACGGAACAAGTTTTAATGTGGAAGCATACGGTAATGAAACTCCCATTTCCACCACGCTTATCGAAGGCAGCGTAGGGTTTATTTATAAGAATAGCAAAGGAAAATTTCAAAAGAGTATGCTCTCCCCCAGACAGAAGCTGGTTTATTCTCCACAAACCGGAGATATCAAGTGCTACGCTACCTCGGGCGAATCGGAGATTTCATGGAAAGACGGCAAGCTTATCTTTAATGACACTCCGCTGGATGAAGTGCTGCACATGCTTGGAAAGCGGTTCAATGTGGAATTCGTATTGTCCAACAAGGGGCTGAAAGGCTGTTCGTTCACAGGAACATTCACCCATCAGCGTCTAGAGCGTATTATGGAATATTTCCGGATTTCTTCCCACATACGCTGGCGTTACATTGACAGTGCAGATATAAAGACGGAAAAGCTGAAAATAGAAGTGTACTAATATACGTTTAACCCTTAATTTAAATACTAGAAAAATGAACAGACAACAGGCTCCCTAAACAAAAACATACGGGAGGATATTGGCGTATCACCCCGTATGAAAAAATCATCTTTCCATGCTTGTTTGGCGACAAGCAAAGACAACATTTTATTCACTTTATCTCAATTACAAAATTATGAAAATTTATTTTAGCGTCCAATTATTATGGATGATAAAGTCGTGTAGGTTAATCTTAAATAAAACTCCATTACCTATGAAACTGAGTGTACTCTTTTTAATCTGTTCGCTAAGTATGACTTATGCGGCAGAGTCGTATGCGCAAAAGACCATGATCAGTCTTGAAGTGCGTAATGAAACAGTTGGCACTGTGTTGGAAAAGCTGAAAAAAGAATCGGGGTTTGATTTCTTCTTCAACAATAAACACGTAGATCTGAAACGTATTGTATCAGTTTCGGCAAACAACAATAATATCTTCAAGATATTGGATCAGATTTTCGCAGGAACGAATGTGAAGTATTCAGTGCTTGAAAAGAAAATCATTCTTTCTACTGAGATTGTGCAAGGAATACAGCAAGAACAAAATAAGGTGACAGGTATTGTGAAAGATGCGAATGGCGAACCGATAATCGGTGCCAATGTCATCGTAAAAGGCCAGTCAACTGGTACAATCACAGATATAGACGGGCGGTTCGTTCTGGATACTCCCAAAGATGCCGTTTTACAGATTACTTATATCGGGTATGTTTCTCAAGAAGTGAAAGTTTCTGGAAAGAAAGAACTTAATGTTGTATTAAAGGAAGATACTGAAACTTTGGAAGAGGTAGTAGTCGTAGGATATGGCGTACAAAAAAAGGCCAACCTGACAGGAGCAGTAAGCAGTGTAAAAATGGATGAAATATTGGGTGATCGTCCTGTCACTTCGGTTAGTAATGTACTGATGGGAGCAATGCCGGGACTGCAGGTAACAGGCACATCAGGCCAACCCGGTGCTGAAATGTCTTTCAATATCCGTGGAGTGAACAGCATCAATGAAGGTGCCCCGCTTGTATTAGTTGACAATGTAGAGATGGACATAAATATGCTGGATCCTAATGATATTGAATCTATCTCTGTATTAAAAGATGCCGCATCTTCGGCTATTTACGGTGCACGCGCTGCATTCGGAGTTATCCTAGTTACCACTAAAAAGGGAATGAAAGACACTCGCTTCTCTATCAACTACTCTAATAACTTCTCATTCAGTAAGCCCAGTAATTTACCCCATAAAGCAACTCCGTTACAAACAGTACAAGCTTATAAAGATATGGGAACAGTATCATATCAGACAGGACAAAATGTAGATACCTGGTTAGAGTTATTGAAAGAATATAATACTAATTCAAGCAATTATCCTGACGGTTATGCCGTTGTAGACGGACTTCGATACAGTTTACAAGAAACAGATCTCTTAAACGACATGATGGAAACAGGTTTTCAACAAACACATAACATTTCTGTTGGAGGAGGTAATAAATCAATATCTTACAGAATGTCAGCCGGTATGGTGAATCAAAATGGAATTCTTGTTACAGACAAAGACTCATACAAACGTTATAATATATCATCTTACATCCGCTCCGACATTCATTCCTGGATTACTCCGGAGTTAGACATCAAATATGCGAATTCACATTCAGAACTTCCCTATACTTCAGCTTCTTATGGTATTTGGGGAGCAGCAGTAGCCTTTCCATCTTATTTTCCATTAGGCAATATGGAACTGGATGGTGAAATCTTGCCTATCAATACTCCTCATAATTTCATCAATCTGTCAGCACCTAAAGAAAATGACAGAAACGATTTACGCATCTTTGGCAAGCTGACTATTACTCCGTTCAAAGATCTGAAAATAATCGGTGAATATACATTTAATAGAAAGACTAGAGAAATCACAACTTTCGATAAGAAATTTGCTTATGCTCACGGAGCTAACTTCCGCAAAGAACAGTCTGTTTCAAATTCGAAATATGAAATAGAAAATCGGGCAACCAATTATAATGCTTTTAATGTATATGCCAATTACAACAAAACATTAGGCAAACATGACATTGGAATTATGGCTGGTTTCAATCAGGAAAGCAATTCCTATAAGATGATGAAAGCGTCACGCACAGATATGATTAACGAAGATTTACCCTCATTATCACAAGCTACAGGAGATTATAAAAACAGTGATGAATTTGAAGAATACCATGTCAGAGGATTATTCTATAGGATAAATTACTCTTATGCCGGTAAATATTTACTCGAAACAAACGGGCGTTATGATGGTTCTTCGAAATTCCCTAAAGAAAATCGTTTCGGCTTCTTTCCTTCTGTTTCCGTAGGCTGGCGTGTCAGTGAAGAGCAATTTATGGAATGGAGTAAAGTTTTTCTTTCTAACTTAAAATTGAGAGGTTCTTATGGTAATATCGGTAATCAAAGTATAGAACCTTATGCTTTTATTCCTGGCATGGATTCTCCATTGGCTAATTGGGTTGTAAACGGACAAGCTACTACAACATTGGCTCCTCCAGCCCTAGTCAGCAATAGTTTCACTTGGGAAAAAGTTAGTACCTTGGATTTCGGATTTGACCTAGGACTGTTTAATAACCGCCTAAATGTTGTATTTGATTGGTACCAACGGGATACAAAAGGAATGTTGGCTCCAGGTATGGAACTTCCAGGAGTATTGGGTGCCAAAGCCCCATTACAAAACTCTGCCGACTTACGCGCCAAAGGTTGGGAAATATCCTTGGATTGGAATGACCGTATCGGCAATGTGCAATATTATTTAGGTTTTAACCTATATGACTCGCGTACGAAAATCACAAAATACGACAATGAGGTAGGCTTACTAGGAAAAGATTCGGATGACAATCTGATTTACCGGAAAGGAATGGAATTAGGTGAAATATGGGGGTATACTACAGACCGCTTATATACTACCGAAGATTTTGACAGTCAAGGAAAGTTAAAAAACAATATTCCCAAAGTGGAAGGTTATAATCCTAATCCGGGAGATATACTTTATGTGGATTTTGATGGGAATGGTATCATAAACAATGGTAAAAACACATCAAACGAACCAGGCGACACTCGTATTATCGGTAATGATACTCGCAGATATCAATACGGAATTCGTGGTGGTACAACATGGAAAGGTATTTCACTGTCATTTATTTTACAAGGAGTCGGCAAACGGGATCTTTGGCTCATGAACGAACTATTCTATCCACATTACGATGCTTACTCAACTTTGTTTGACTCTCAATTGAATTACTGGACTCCAGAACATACAAACAGTTATTTCCCACGTTTATATGAAAAGGCAGAAGGAAACACTAAAGCCAATCAAAAACCACAAACCCGTTTTTTGCAAAATGGAGCATATTTGAGCATACGCAATATCAGTTTATCATATACCTTCCCCATAAAACTGATCAAGCCGCTGGGTATTACTAACTTATCAGTATTTTTCAGTGGAGAGAACCTCTTTACATTTGATCATCTGCCCAAAGGGATAGATGCTGAACGTGTAGTAACAGACAATTTGGGACAACGTGGATTTACTTATCCTTATATGCGTCAATTCTCATTTGGTATTAATTTAAGTTTATAATAAAAGCTGACATTATGAAAAAATATATAGTAGCAGCAGGACTCTTCCTGTTGATGAACTCTTGTTTAAATAATGATTTTATGGAGGTATATCCTAAAGATCAACAAACGGAATTAACCTCTTTCCGATCATATGAAAACTTCAAGACTTACTCTTGGGGACTGTATAACGTCTTTTTCGGCTATGCATATAAAACAGGACAAACTGATGAAATCTTTAAAGGAGATTATGAAGCTGACAATATGATCAAGCATGTCTCAGGCAATGAAAGCCAATGGGCGTATCAAAAAGCTAAGGTACCTGCATCCTCTGATTCATGGGATTATGAATACATCCGCCGGGTAAATTTAATGTTGGACAATATAGACCAATCATCCATGAATGATGCAGAAAAAGCACACTGGAGAAGTGTTGGATATTTTTTTCGCGCTTATAAATATTTTAAAATGTTGTCTCTATATGGAGACTTACCATGGGTAGAACATACCTTATCAGAAGACAGCGAGGAACTATATCTCCCTAGAGACCCACGGGATGTTGTGGCCCAAAATATTCTGAATAACTTGAAATACGCAGAAGAACATATCAAAGTAGACGGAGATGGCAATAATACAATCAATCGAGCTGTAGTACAATCATTAATCTCCCGTTTTTGTTTGTTTGAAGGTACATGGAGAAAATATCATGCCCTACCAAATGCCACAACCTATTTAGAAGAATGTACACGGGCTTCCAAGGAAGTCATGAATAAATATACTACCCTACACCCCAACTATGAAGAACTTTTCAACTCAGAGTCTTTAGCTGGCATCAATGGAATTATTCTATACAAAGAGTATGCTACCAGCCAGCTATGCCATGGACTCACACGTATGGTAAGAACCGGCGAGTCACAAATAGAAGCAACCAAAGATGCCGTGGACAGTTATTTGTGCAGTGACGGACATCCTATCAAAAACAGTACCACATACGGAGGTGACAAAGATGTGTATGCACAGTTCCGCAACAGGGATTATCGTCTATATCACACAGTATGTCCTCCCTATATGGTAAGTCTAGCAAGTGCCTCTACTACTCAATGGAAGTTCACAGATAATCCCTCTGAACGCGAGTATATTGACTTGATGGCAACAATTTCTAAAGAAACTTATCACCGGTTGCCGACATCTAATTTCAAAGGTTTTATAACCAAAGGGCAACCCCATTTTAAAAATGTCAATTGGGGACAGGGATGGAATGCCAGCCAAATGGGTTTCTGGGTATGGAAATACTATAATACCCATACCGATGCCAGCACTGCCAATGGAGTTTGTACTACAGACGCTCCCCTATTCAGACTCGGCGAGATACTGTTGAATTATGCCGAAGCAATGTATGAACTAGGGCTATTCGATCAATCTATAGCAGATAAAACTATTAACAAACTGAGGAAACGTGCTCACGTGGCCGACATGGTCTTGACAGATATTACCACAGATTTTGATCCTGAAAGAGATCAAGATGTAAATCCTTTACTATGGGAAATCCGCCGTGAACGCCGCGTTGAATTAATGGGTGAAGGAACTCGTCTGGACGATTTACGCCGATGGAAAAAAGGACATTATGTAAACAAACAACCTACTGGAGTCTATTTAAAAGATGCAAGTGAATTTAATGTAAAAGTTATGAATGGTCCATCCAACAATGAAGGATATGTATATTATTTCGAGAAACCCATAGGGTGGTTGGAACATTACTATCTAAATCCAATTCCTCTAAATCAATTGGCACTCAATCCTGCTCTCGAACAAAATCCTGGATGGGAAAACAATAAATAAAATTATGCAGTTAAAATACACTTTGTTTTCAAGCATTTCAATGCTTGCCTTCTCTTCTCTGTCTGTATTTTCACAGACAGAGAAAATGAACGTTCTATTCTTGATGGCAGACGATATGCGCCCTGAGTTAGGATGCTATGGGGTAAAAGAAGTAAAGACCCCCAATATTGACCGTTTTGCCGCCAGCGGGTTATTATTTCAGAACGCTTACTGCAATATCCCAGTAAGTGGAGCTTCACGCGCCAGCTTATTAACAGGAGTGTATCCACACTATCCAGATCGTTTTGTCAACTATTCCGCTTATGCCAGCAAAGATTGCCCGACCGCAATTCCGATATCAAGATGGTTTACATCACATGGCTATTACACAATCTCAAACGGCAAGGTTTTCCACCATCTTTCAGATCATGCTAATTCATGGAGTGAACCCCCTTACCGTAAACATCCCGACGGATATGATGTATATTGGGCAGAATACAATAAATGGGAATTATGGATGAATGAAGCCTCCGCACGAACTATCAATCCCAAAACAATGCGTGGACCTTTCTGTGAGTGGGCTGAAGTACCTGACACCGCTTATGATGACGGAAAACTGGCATTAAAAGCCATTGCAGACTTAAAACGTTTAAAAGAACAAGGAAAACCTTTCTTTATGGCATGTGGATTTTGGAAGCCACATTTACCTTTTAATGCCCCTAAAAAATATTGGGATTTATATGACCGAGAGAAAATTCCAGTTGCTAACAATCGTTTTCGTCCTAAAGATCTACCGAATGAGGTTAAAAACTCTACAGAAATCTACGCTTACGCACGTACCACCACAGCAGATGATATTTCTTTTCAGAAAGAAGCCAAACATGGATATTATGCTTGTCTGAGTTATGTTGATGCGCAAATAGGGAAAGTACTGGACGCTCTGGATGAGTTAGGTTTAGCAAATAATACCATCGTTGTATTACTGGGAGACCATGGCTGGCATCTAGGGGAACATAACTTTCTCGGTAAGCATAATTTAATGGATCGTTCTACTCACGTTCCTTTAATTGTACGTGTTCCCGGATTGAAAAAAGGAAAGACTAAGTCCATGGTAGAATTCGTAGATTTATATCCGACACTATGTGAACTTTGTCATTTGCCCATACCAAAGAATCAATTAGATGGCACTAGTTTTGTTCCTATTTTAACAAATTTAAAAGCAAAAATAAAAGACCAAGTATATATCCAATGGGAAGGAGGGGACAATGCTGTTAGCAATAGATACAACTATGCGGAATGGAAACAAAAAGAAAAGATTCATTCTCGAATGTTGTTCGACCATCACATAGATCCAGAAGAAAATAAGAACAAGGTCAACGAACGAAAGTATAGAAGCGAAATTAATAAGCTCTCTTCATTTTTAAAGGCTAAAAAAGAAACTTTAATGAAATCACAATGAAAAAACTTTCCGGTTTACCTGCTCTAACCATCGAGATTGGATTATAACTGAAAGCAATTTGACGATTGTTTTTTAGGGACATTCAGTAAATCCTATAAAAAATACCATGGCATATGAAGATGATAGAGTATAATCACTTCATATGCCATTTTTATTGTCATTTTTCTGTCTATTCTCATATACTCTTATTGGGCAAGACATGAAGTTCCGGAAGAAGTCTGCTGACCTCTTCTGATTCTTTCAATAAACTCATATCATGCAGCTTTCCCCGTTCTATTCCTAATCTTGTCAATCATCAGTATGGCATTTGCCGTATGTATTCCGAAGAAAATCCACAGGATTTCCGTCTTCCTCTTCCTTGCCTTTATCCTTGCGAGCGAGTAATGTTGCTTTTGAGTGCCGAAGCTTCCTTCAAGTCGAGTGGCCCTTTCTTTTGAGAGTTCGCTTCTAAGCACCTTCCTCAAAGGCTCATCTTTTGCCGCCCTCCCCTTGAGCACAAAAGATGTGGATATTCCATATTTTGTACAGAAAAAAATAGGGAACCACTATCTATTGTTGATGGCTGAAGGAGGATCGGATTATAACCATGCTGTTACCGCCCTCACTGCTAAATCCCTCTGGGGACCGTATGTACCTTGTACCATCAATCCCGTATTGACACACCGCCATCTTGGCAAGGACTACCCTGTGCAGTCTCTCGGACATGCCGATCTGGTACAGACACCGACCGGAGATTGGTATGCTGTGTTTCTCGGTAAACGAATTGTGGAAGGAGGACTGGTGCCTTTAGGACGCGAAACCTTTCTTTGTGAGGTGAGTTTTCAAAACGGTGAACCTATTTTCAATCCCGGCATTGGTGTTATCGGAAACCGATTGAAACGTCCACTTTTACCATGGACGCCGGTGTCGAAGACAGATAAACAGAATGATTTTGAAAGTTCTGCTTTATCACCGGAATGGGCTACAATGCGTATCCCTGAACAACCTTTCCATCATTTTGCCGATGGCAACTTGTTTTTGTCTCTCCGACCTGAGATGGCGGACAGTCTGGTATGTCCCTCCATGCTTCTGCACCGTGTACATTCTCATAATTTTTCTGCCATCACGACAATGACTTTCTCTACCTGTCAGGCGAACGAATGGGCGGGCTTGGTTCTGTATCGTACAGCTAAAGGCTATTATTCATTACTGAAAGGAAAGAATGAAATCCGTTTGACAATCGATAAATAAAGCATCATACCAATGGTTTGAATATAAGGAAGAATAATTGTAAGTTTAATCCCCCTTTCCCATAATTTCCGATTTTTTTTATATCTAACACTAAAATCAACTGGAAGTTATGGGAATATGTCTGATAATTTATCAATATTAATTAAATCCGTTCCTTGCAACTATATTTAGAATACAGAAATTCGAATCGCACTTTTGCCCAGTTTGCATCCACTTATTCGTTTCTTTTTTGTACTTTAGCCTAAGCTTATCTTACATAAAGTGACAGATAAGTACAACGATAAATAATTGTTTATACCATGTATATACCACCATTTACCATATCAACCAACGCTATCAACTTGATTGCAGAAATATCTGCACAGATTGAGCGATACGCCATTCGTTTAGAGCAAAGCGATGGGCTGAGATTGCGAAAAGCCAATCGAGTAAGAACAATCCATAGTTCATTGGCCATTGAAGGGAATATGCTGTCGGAAAACGAAGTGAAAGACATTATTGATGGTAAAACGGTTATGGCACCTTTGCGGCAGATTCAAGAGGTTAAAAACGCTATAAAGACCTATGAGCTTTACGAAAAATTAAATCCGTTTGATGTAAATGACTTGTTAAAGGCACACGGTACAATGATGATGGCACTGACCGACGATGCCGGCAAATTCCGCCGTGGTGGAGTCGGTGTTTTCTCAGAAGAAAGATTGGTACACATGGCTCCCCCTGCCGATCGCGTTCCTTTTTTGATAGATGATTTATTTGAGTGGCTCAAACAGGCCAAAGACCATTTACTCATTCGCAGTTGTGTGTTCCATTATGAATTTGAATTTATTCATCCATTCAGTGATGGTAATGGGCGTATGGGCCGTCTTTGGCAATCACTAATTTTAGGCAGACTGCATCCGCTTTTTGAATATCTGCCCGTAGAAAATATGGTCTATGCCAATCAAGAAGCTTATTATAATGCAATACAGCACAGCACTGCAACAGCTGATTCAGGACCTTTCATTGAATTTATGCTTCAAGAGATTTTAAACACCCTCAAGAGACATCAAGGCAGTCTTATATCTCAGCACAATGTGATGGAAGTTCGGGATAAAATTCGGGATAAGTTCGGGATAAGTTCGGAACAAATCATTGAACAAATCCAGCGTAATCCGGCTGTCACCCTTGATGAAATCGCAGCTGCACTCTCCGTCACCCGTCGCTCGATTGAAAAGAAAATCAAGGAACTGCGTGATGCCGGTTACATAAGACGCGAAGGAAGCAATAAATCGGGACGTTGGATAGTGAATGATGAGGTCTAATGTCTGGATGCGACATTCATCAAGCCACAAAGATACTTGTTATCAGTCGCCCATCAAAAGCCAGGATTCATAAAACCATTGACTAAGTTTATCAAAAGAATTATATTCCTTTTAGCCTGTTTAAATTTGCATCAGCATTGTCATTCTGAAATGAAAACAAAAATTTAAACAGGCTTTAAAAACGATCATGTCACTTTCCGTGCGCAGCCATATACGCCTTCACCTGTTCACTAATCTGTTTCATCCCTTTCACCGAAGGATGGCCGCTCATCTTATCAAGCCCTTTCAATTCGATGCAATCGATCTGATAATATTTGCAAATTGTTCTGACTGATTCAGTTATCTCGTTTCCCAAACCATCATTCAACAAAAAATAGATCTCCACATTAGGATAGTAATCAATCATTGTATCCAGCATATAAGCCATGGCAGGGCGGAAAGAATACAAATCTTTTTTAGACCAATCCGCATACTGATACTCTCCTAAAGGTGATTTCGCCCAATAATCATTAGTCGCGCCAAAAATAAAAATAATATCAGGACAGCCCAACGCCTTCATCCGGGTGATGAAAGAACGGTCGCTATAATCCTCCGAACGGTAACCGGTATGGCAAATAGTAGCACCGGAAAACGAATTATTCACACAAAGACGGTAGTTGTTCTCCTTAATAAACTGATGCCACCAGGTATTACGTACAGAAACCATATCTGTCTTCCGTCCTTTAGGAGGCGTCTTCAGATACCATACAAAATTAGTATCGGGCTGAACATAGCCTTCGAAAGTGGAATAAGAATCCCCCAGAATAGAAACCGATTTCAAACCTTGGGCAATGCCTAAATGACAAAATAACGTACAAAACAGCAGAGTTATAATATACTTTTTCATAGATATTTGATTATTTCGCCTTCAAATATACATCATATTTTAATTTAACACCTATAAAAATAACCTTTTTCTTCTATTTACAGACAAACAAGAAGACATCGAACTGCTTTATAAAAATAAGAACAAATCCAATGGTTACAAATCCTATCTACAAACGTCATTACTTATAAGCCGTAAAATGGGGGCCATTTAATTTTTAAAAGACTAAATATGACAAGAAACGCTTTTTGGGGACTGTGTATCGGATTATGTCTGACGGGTACGCAAGCCATCGCTCAAAAGATGGAAAGCAAAAGTATCAAAACGACTGATAAAACAGATAGTATATCATTCCATATCGATGGAATCACCGAGGGAGAAACTTTATTTACTGTTATCGGAGGACCTGAAGCCCCCGTTATCAACGCAGGAATGCCAGGTACGGAAGGGATTCAAGGAGGATTTGAAGGAGGCTCTATCGTAAAAATAAACGGCGTTTACCACATGTTCCCTACCGAACGTGCCGGTGTGAAAGGAATGCCCGCCTATCACGACAGAGTAAAGACACGGATAGGACACTGGACCAGCACCGATGCTGTTCACTGGACACGCCAATCCACTATATTAGAATCAAGCGGTGTCTATGCATTGGTACATGAAGACAATCCCATGAATGACCGCCGTTCCGCCATCTGGTCTTATATGCCTGTATTCAGCGAAGAAAACAACCGATGGTACGGATTCTATCTGGCTTACACCACAGATAAAGAAATTGCACCCAATCATTCTTTCGGCCGCATCTGGAGATGTGAATCCGAAAAGGAAGGTCTAGAAGGAATAGGCGGTCCTTACCGGGATATGGGAATCATGATAGAACCGGGACTGGACTCCCAACTTTGGGAAGGACGGCAAGGGGTCGCTTCTTTCTTCCCATATAAAGTGGATAAAGGCTGGAATGCGTTTATCAGTGGAGCTTATCCTTACGAAACCCGTGCAGATTATCCCTTGAAAGGAGGGGAAAAGCGCAAAGTATGGGCTGTGGGACTGGCCGAATCAGAAAACTTGGAAGGACCATGGAAACGTATGGGTGAGGAAATCAATCCAATAACTTCCATTCACCCGCAGTTTGTAGAGAATCCTATCCGTATCCCGATTACCCAACGGAACCTACATAGCGATGTTTGACGGAGGACCGGACTATTTAAACCTGCCCAACAGAATGGGATACACTTTATCCATAGACGGAAAAAACTGGAGCAAAGCACGTTATATCGCCATTGATACCAAAGTAAAAAAATGGTGGACCGTCATGCGGACCCCGCTTTGCCTGATACCCGAAGGAAACAATGTATATACCATTGTTTATACAGCTTGGGATGATACGCGCTTCCACCCCATCGGGATGGTAAAAGTAAAATTAAATCCGGAAGTATTGGATAAACTGACAGCAGAACTGAAACCGGCTATCCCCTATTTAAATGAAGTAGGTGCACAAGCCATGCCCCGGAATATCGTTCCAATCAAGAATCCCTATTTCAATATGCCTCAACTGAAGCGTCCCGTTTTCCCTGATTTCATCGTCAATATGAAAGGCAAAGGAATGACAGAAGATGCCCCTATTACGGATGTAGTGAACCGGACGATTGCCGAAGTCAGCAAACAAGGAGGAGGAACAGTCGTCATTCCTGAGGGAAAATGGAAATCGACCCGTATTGTACTGAAGAGTAATGTCAATCTGCATTTAGCCAAAGGAGCCGAAATAGAGTTTGCCGGTCGCGCGGAAGATTATCTGCCGGCGGTTTTCACACGCCATGAAGGGATAGAAATAATGGGGCCGGCCGCCTTTATTTACGCCAATGGGGAAAACAACATCGCCATTACGGGAGAAGGAACCATTTACGGACCACCTATGGATGCTGAAATCAGAAAACGTCCTAACGGTGCTTCAGTGGTAGAAAAAGATGTTCCGTGGGACATGCCTATAGAACAACGTATCTATGACGGTATGGAAGGCAGGACTTTCTATCGTCCTAAAACAATCTCTCCCATCAACTGTACCAATGTATTAATAGAAGGGATCACGATGGAACGAAGTACCTTGTGGAATGTGGTACCCATTTATTGCGAGAATGTAATTATAAGAGGCATTACCGTCAACTCTACCAAGGTGCCCAGCGGAGACGGCATTGACATAGAATCTTGTAAAAACGTACTGATTGAATACTGCACGCTGAACTGTGGTGATGATTGCTTTACCCTGAAAGCCGGCAGAGCAGAAGACGGATTACGTGTAGGCAAACCTACAGAAAATGTAGTTATCCGCTACTCGCTGGCCCAGCATGGACATGGCGGGATAACTTGTGGTAGTGAAACAGCCGGAGTGATCAAGAATCTGTATGTACACGATTGTGTATTCGACGGAACCCGTACCGGCATCCGTTTCAAGACACGACGCAACCGTGGAGGAGGCAGTGACAACACGTACTATGAGAGACTGCGCATGATCAATGTAGGAAAAGCCTTTACCTGGGATTTGTTGGGCAGTGCTTATTATATGGGCGAACTGGCCGCACGCTATCCGGCAAGAAAAGTAAACCGGCTGACGCCTGATGTAAAGAATATCCTGATCAAAGATTTCATTGTAGAATCAGCCGACCAGTTCTTTACCGCCAATGGTATTCCCGAAATACCTTTCAACCAGGTAGTGGTGGAAAATGGAGAGATCAAATGCAAGAAATTAATCGGCGCCCTGAATGATGCCGCCGGATTTACGATGCGGAAGCTGACGATAGAAGCACAGCATAATGACATTCACATATTGGATGGAAAAGACATCCTGTTCGAGGATATACATTTCAAACTCCCCGCCGGAGAGATCATGGTGAATGTGGAAGGGGAAAGATCCGGAAACATTGTTTTCAAGAACATCAATGCCAATCAGGAAAAGGTTGAGTATAAAAAGGAATCTCCCATGAGGATAGAAATAAAGTAACTAAATATCGGTCTGATTTGGAACGCAAATGACGCAAATGACACAAATTTAACCTTTCGGTAGGTTTTGCCTCTATGTAGTGAGGGGGCTTTATTTGTGTCATTCGCGTCATTTGCGTTCCAATCTTTCTCCTAAATAATCACACTTATCACACCCACTTCCGCAACTATAATCCCCTATAACTGTATCATTTTTCATCATAATGTATGATTTTCCATTGTAAGGCGGGTTATCCCGCCTTATTTTTGTATCATGAAAACAGTATTCAATGGTATTATGAAAAACAAATGGACCAAACTGGCGGCTTTAGCAATAGCTGCCCTGTGGAGTGGACCAACCGTGCAGGCACAAGCTCCGCACCCCGAACGTATCTATTTATCGGGAACCGGTATTGACAACACCAAGACTTGGGAGTTCTTTTGTTCGGGAGGACAAAACAGTGGGAAATGGAAAAAGATCGAAGTACCCTGCAACTGGGAACTGCAAGGATTCGGAGAATATACTTACGGTCGTTGGTATACTATAAAAGGTGAAAGGCCAAGCGACGAAACGGGTATTTACCGATATAAATTTGAATCTCCGGCAACAACTCCCGGTGAGCGGATAAAAATATTCTTTGACGGAGTGATGACCGACACGAAAGTTTTCATCAATGGAAAACCCGCAGGCGAAATGCACCAGGGAGGATTCTACCGCTTCAGTTATGATATCACCGATTTATTGAAGCCCGGCAAAAAGAACCTGCTTGAAGTAAAGATAGCCAAAGAATCAGCCAACAAATCCATCAATGCAGCCGAACGTAAAGCCGACTGGTGGCTGTATGGTGGTATTTACAGACCCGTATGGCTGGAAGTTGTCCCGGCAGTCCACATGCGACATTTTGTTCTGAACGCCGATCAGCATGGAAAATTGCAAGCGACAATAGAAATGGAAGGGGATGCCAAAGGATATGAATTGTCTGTTTCCGTCCGTTCATTAAAGGATGGAAAAGAGATGTACACTCAAGGACACAAACCTACCGTTTCTCATCAGATTAAGGATTCGAACAAGGAACAGTTGGTGGAAGGAAACTGGATGAATATCCAGCCTTGGTCTACAGAGGACCCCAATCTGTACGTAGCCAGACTGGAACTGAAAGACCCCGAAGGGAAAACGGTGCAAAGCCGTGAAACGCGGATAGGTTTCCGCACCATTGAGTTCTTTCCACAAGACGGAGTTTATCTGAATGGAACCAAACTAGTGGTGAAAGGTGTCAACCGCCATTCTTTTTCCGTAGATGGAGGTCGTGCTACCAGTGCGGCTATGAGCCGTCAGGATGCCTTGCTGGTAAAAGAAATGAATATGAATGCGGTCCGTTCACATTATCCGCCTGATGAACATTTCCTGGATATGTGTGATTCATTAGGAATTGTCTATATGGACGAACTGGCAGGATGGCAAAACGGATACGATTCAAAAGTAGGTCCTAAATTAGTCAAAGAAATGATAGAACGCGATGTAAACCATCCTTCCATCATTATTTGGAGTAATGGCAACGAAGGAGGATGGAATTATAATCTGGATCCTTTATTCGCCAAATACGATAAATTACAGAAACGCCACATGGTACACCCTTGGGCCGATTTCAATGATCTGGACACCCACCATTATCCCACTTATCTGACCGGAGTGGCACGTTTTACCAACGGCTATAAAGTATTTATGCCTACCGAATTCATGCATGCCATGTACGATCAGGGAGGCGGTGCCGGACTGCGTGACTTTTGGGATCGTTGGTGCACGAACCCTCTGTTTGCCGGAGGCTTTATCTGGGTATTCTGTGACGAAGCCCCCAAACGTTCTGATAAAGGAGGCATATTGGATTCTGATAAATCCAATGCTCCTGACGGGGTAGTTGGTCCGCGTAGAGAAAAAGAAGGAAGTTACTATGCCATCCGCGCACAATGGTCGCCCATCCAGTTAAAACCCCTGCTGATTACCGACCATTTTGACGGCAGCTTCCTGGTTACTAATGAATATACGTATACTAACCTGGACAAATGTCGCATGACTTACAAAATACGTACTTGCGAAACACCTTTGAACAATGCCATGGAAAGCGGTAAAGTTATCGCAGAAGGCCATGTACAACTGCCTGCCATCGCACCGGGTGAAACCGGAAAAGCCCGCTTCACTCTTCCTGCTTCTTTCCGGGAAGGTGATGTACTGGAGTTAGAGGCATTTGACAAAGAGGGAAAAAGTATCTGTAACTGGACCTATCCTATCCGGCTGGCAAAACAATACTTTGATCATAAAATGGCGCAGACTCCGATGACCTTGGAAGCGGTACAACCGGCAACCGCCACTCAAACCGCTACCTCCATCGAACTGAAAAGCGACCGTGTAACCGTCACTTTTGACCCGGCTACCGGCATGATCAGCCGTATCACATCAGGAGGAACAGAAGTTCCATTCAAAGACGGTCCTGTGGCAGTGGGCATGAAAATGCGCTACGAGCCAACATTGAGTTATGTCCGCAACAGCAACGAGGGGGCTGTTTACTGTGCCAAATACAAAGGTGCCGCCGACTCCATCGTATGGCGTCTTACGGACAAAGGATTACTCTATATGGATGCCATTCTGCTGAACCGGGCTTCCGGCGGAGGTGGATTCGATGATGCTTTCATGGACTCCAAAGTATTCAATCTCGGTCTGACTTTCTCTTATCCTGAAAAGAATTGCTCCGGCATGAAATGGATGGGCCGCGGCCCGTACCGTGTCTGGAAAAACCGGATTCCGGGAACGAATTATGGAGTATGGCACAAAGAGTACAACAATACCATCACCGGAGAAAGTTTTGAAAATCTGGTTTATCCGGAATTCAAAGGATATCATGCCAATATGTATTGGGCCACTTTGGAAAGTGACACGACACCGTTCACCATTTATTCACGGAATGACGGTATCTTCTTCCATGTGTTCACTCCCGAAGAACCGAAAGGACGCGTAAAAGACACCATGCCCAAATTCCCCGAAGGGGATATATCCTTCCTGCTGGACATCCCGGCTATTTGCTCCTTTAAACCCATCGAGCAACAAGGACCGAACAGCCAGCCGGGTAATATCCGTATCAAATCGGGGGATGAAGGGTTACATCTGAATTTGATGTTTGATTTCCGACAATAAACAAGCGAATAGTAGTTAGTGATTAATTTAATAGCAGAATCATGAAATTAATAACTTTTGTATGTGCCGCCTTTCTATGCCTTCCGTCTTTGGCACAAGAAAAATTTCCGGACGGCACGCCTGTATCCGATTGGTTTAAGGACAGTAAGATAGTAGATATAAACACATTAGGCAAGAAATACATTCTGACAGATTACGGTGTCATCAATGACAGCACCCTGTTACAAACAGAGAAAATACAATCTGCCATTGATGCTGCCGCACAAAATGGCGGCGGAGTTATCGTCATTCCCAAAGGAACCTATTTAAGCGGAGCGCTGTTCTTCAAACCCAAAACACACCTGCATCTGGAGGAAGGAGCTGTGTTGAAGGGAAGTGATGATATCAGCAACTTCCCCATCATAGATACCCGCATGGAAGGGCAAAGCTTGAAATATTTCGCGGCGTTGGTCAATGCCGACAAAGTGGACGGTTTTACGTTATCCGGAAAAGGCACGATTGATGGCAACGGATTAAGATACTGGAAATCATTCTGGCTTCGTCGAAAAGTCAATCCCCAATGTACCAATATGGATGAATTACGCCCTCGGCTGGTTCATATCTCCCATAGCAATAACGTCCAACTCTCAGGAGTACGCCTCATCAACTCTCCCTTTTGGACTACCCATCTTTATAAATGTAATCACATAAAATTACTGAACCTCTATATTTTCTCACCGGAGAAACCGGTAAAGGCTCCAAGTACGGATGCCATTGATATTGATGTATGCAGCAATGTACTGGTGAAGAACTGCTATATGTCTGTCAATGATGACGCCATAGCCTTAAAAGGCGGCAAAGGTCCCTGGGCAGACCAAGACCCGAACAATGGAGGTAATTTCAACATCATCATCGAAGATTGTACCTACGGCTTCTGCCACGGCGCCCTCACTTGTGGAAGCGAATCCATCCACAATCGCAATATTATCTTGCGACGCATTCACATCACCAATGCCAATCGTTTGTTATGGTTAAAGATGAGGCCGGACACCCCCCAACAATATGAATATATTCTGGTGGAAGATATCACCGGAGATGCAAACCATTTTCTGTATATCAAGCCTTGGACACAATTCTTCGACCTGAAAGATAGAAAAGACATTCCCGTTTCTTACTCAAACCATGTGACAATGAGAAACATTGATTTTAAATGCGATAATTTCTTCAGCGTAGAAAAGTCTGATCAATATCAACTTACTAACTTTACATTCGAAAACCTGAACATTAAAGCTAAAAACGGGGAATGCGACAAAGAAATGATTGACAATTTCATTTGGAAAAAGGTAAGTATAAATAATATAAAATAAGATCAGCAGTTGAATAAATCAAATTCAACAATATCTAATCACGAGCCACGGCTGGCACTATCCAAACGTGGCTCCTGTTTTTTCAACATGAAATTCACAAGATCCCGGTGTATTCCACATATATCCGGCATTCGTTTCTTTACTTAATAGTTCAATAACTCTTCCAGGCATCAGCCTCTTTGGCATTACGGGCTTTTGCACGCATTTTCTTACTGAAAATGATTCCCAGCAGCTTATCGGCATCAAACGTAGCACTGATACCCGCCCCCACCATCAAAGCGCTAGGAGTAAATTTGCCTGCCGGCGCAGGTTCCAAACGAGGATCATAGCCTGCCAACAACTCTTTGTTGATAGGAATCTCTACATAAATTTGTTCCTCTTCCGGAGTTTCAAACGGTCCGTACGGCAATAACCTGATATACCCTCTACCATCTATTGTATCCATTTGAGAGATATAATAACGAGGAAGTTCCGTTTCAAACTTCATGTTTTTTTTAGGGAAGGGAGTTGATTTCATTTTCCACTTTTCGGGATTGAACAATCTGTCAATCTCTTTCTGTGTTTCATCATCTATCACAATTTCTACTTGACCGCTCAATAGTTGCTGCAAACGCAAAGAGTCCTGTTTGGTCAACTGCTTGGTCTCATTCGTTCTCTGGGCAAATGACAACACCGAGAAACAAAGACATAACAAAAGGAAGAATATACGTTTCATAGCTATCTATTTTTAGTAACTTCCTAAAGATACGCAAAAGTAACGTATGTTCATCCTTTTCTGGTCTTTTTCTTTCGTTCTTTTTTTCATTAATTCTGGTAATAAACTCGTTTTACCCTATTAGACACACTGGTCAAGATCTCGTATGGAATAGTTTCCAGAATCTCTGACAGGACAGTGACCGGTAAATCATCTCCGAAAATGATAGCTTTATCCCCTTCCTTACAATCAATATCCGTCACATCAATCATGCATACATCCATACAGATATTACCCACGTATGGCGCTTTCTGCCCATTCACCAAACAGTAGGCATGTCCATTTCCCAAACGTCGGTTCAGCCCGTCGGCATAGCCGATAGGAATAGCGGCAATGCGGGAATCCCTTTCCAAATGTCCTTTACGACTATACCCCACTGTTTCCTCCTTAGGAACCTCATGAATCTGAAGAATAGTGGTTTTTAATGTACTTACATTATGGATGATCTGATTGGTAAACGGATCAATTCCATAAAGACCGATTCCCAAACGCACCATATCGAACTGGGCACCCGGATAACGTTCTATCCCGGCTGTATTACAGATATGACGCAATATCTTATGCTGAAAAGCCTCCTGCAAACATTCAGAAGCAGCTTCAAACATTTCTATCTGTCTGCGCGTAAACGAATCAAACTGAGCCCCGTCACTGCCTACCAAATGGGAGAATACAGAACGTGGAATAACAGCTGTCTGTTTCTTCAGACGGTCTATCAGTTCCGGAATCTCTTCGGGTGCAAAACCCAAACGGTGCATTCCCGTATCCAATTTAATATGAATGGGGAAATTCGTTACCCCTTCTTTTTCGGCAGCTTTAATCAGTTCATTCAATAAATGGAAACTGTAAACCTCGGGTTCCAATTTATAATCAAACATGGTCTTGAATGCTGTCAACTCAGGATTCATAATCATAATGGAACAGGTAATTCCCGCTTTCCTCAGATCCGAACCTTCATCAGCCACAGCTACCGCCAAGTAATCCACACGATGATCTTGCAGTGTCTTAGCTATCTCGTATGAACCGGCACCGTATGCAGAAGCCTTCACCATACATACCATTTTTGTTTCCGGTTTCAGTTTGCTGCGATAATAATTCAAGTTATCAACCAAAGCATTCAAATTGATCTCCAAAATGGTTTCATGCACTTTCAGTTCCAAACGATCTGAAATCCGGTCAAAATGAAAAGCCCGCGAACCTTTTACCAAAATCACCTCATTACGCAGCCCAGCCAGCAAATCCGACTCCAACAGTTCTTCTGTAGTACGGAAAAAATACTTTTCTATCTCAAAACGGGCAGCAGCAGTCCGAATTTCCTCTCCTACCCCGATAATCTTCTCTACTCCCCGGCTATGTACCAATTCGGCTACCTGACGATAAAGCAGTTTGCCGCTCTGTCCTGTTTCAAGCATATCCGAGAGGATAAGTGTCCGTTTTTTTCCTTTATCATCAGAACGACGCGACATAAAGTCAAGAGCAATATCCAAAGAAGCCAAATCCGAATTATAACTATCATTGATCAACACACAGCCATTCTTGCCCTCTTTTACCTCCAGACGCATAGCAATCTGTTCCAAACGCGCCATGCGCTCGGTTATTTGTTCAGGGGAAACCATCATATACAAAGCCACAGCCAGACAATGCAGCGAATTCTCAATAGAAGCGTCATCTATAAAAGGAATACTAAATTCATTCGGCATCCCCAGATAACGGTATTTAATAGTAGTAGCATGTTCCCCTTTTTGAATGGACTCAATAAACAACGGACGTTCATTGTCCTTTTTCGACCAAGCAATCTCACGCGAGGTAAAAAGAGATTTTGCCACACACGAACTGATCAGTTCGTTATCGCCATCATAAATGATGACGTCACAATCTTTGAACAAAGTAAGCTTCTCCATACATTTATCCTGTAAAGAGAAAAAGTTCTCTTGGTGCGCACCACCAATATTAGTCAAAATCCCCACAGTAGGTTTAATGATAGTCTGCAACGCCTCCATTTCCCCCATTTCGGAAATACCCGCTTCAAAAATAGCCAACTCAGTGCGTTCATTCATCAACCATACCGAAAGTGGCACACCTATCTGTGAATTATAGCTACGTGGCGAACGGGTTACCACACGGTCCGGGCTCAGCAATTGATACAACCATTCCTTCACAATGGTTTTTCCATTGCTGCCTGTAATTCCTATAACCGGAATCTGAAACTGCTCCCGATGCTTTTCCGCCAATTTCTGTAATCCTTTCAGAGGACTGGCCAACTGCAGGAAATTCGCATCTTGAAAAGATTTCATATCGGCCGGCAATTCGCCCACTACAAAATTACGGACTCCACGTTCATACAATTCCGGAAGATATTTATGCCCGTCATTCCGTTTGGTTTTTAAAGCAAAAAATAATGTTTCTTCCGGAAAGCACAATGAACGGCTATCAGTTAAAATCCAATCAATCTGTGCACTACGGTCCCCAAACCGCTTTGCTCCCAGAACTTTTTCTATATTTTCAATCGAGCTTGACATTGTTCTAATTCTTTTTGAAGGTCAAAATACGGGAACTTTTCTTTAAGTCGCTCTATCTTTAACACTATTTGAGTTAAAAATTTGCGATATGTTTCAGATTGGGCATTAAACGGTTTGTGAGCTAAAGCCTTCCGGATATCCTCCCACTCTTTCATTATTCTATCCGTTTCTTTACTAAAATAACATTCTGTAAAACATTCCCATAAATAAGATACAGCAACAGGAGAAGGATGCAACATGTCATCTGCATAAAAACGATAATCACGAAGTTCATCCATCATGATTTCATAAGAAGGGAAATAGTAACAATCAGACCAGCGGCGGCATAATTCATCCACCGCAAGAAGCAAAGTGGACTTACTTATCTGATTACCATGCATACCATCTTTGCTATGCCGTATGGGGCTGACAGTGAAAAGTATCTTCAAGAACGGATTTACTTTTCTCAATTCCACCAACACACATTCCCATTCAGTGACAATTTCCTCTACCGTAAGAAGTTGTCGGGTAAAAAGGCTGTCGGGCTGTTTGTGGCAATTTCCTACCACCATGGTCCTTTCCTTCAGCCAATAAGCAAATGCAGTCCCCCAAGTAATAACCAGCCAATCAAGCTGAGGAAGTCCGGCTGAAGCCTGTTCCAGCCGCGTATTTATAGAAGACAAACAAGATACTGCCGTAGAGGCTGAAAAAACGCTATGATGCATCCAACTGTGCCAACAGCCTCCGGCATAGAACAAATCCTCTTCCGTATATGTTTGATGGGATAGAATTTGCCAAAGAGCTTCCACTATGGATAAAGGATTATAGAGGATTCCAAAAGGATTTACATCACAACGGAACTTATTTGCCAACAACAAATTTCCGATGTTTTCTGCAAAACAAGAACCAAATAGCATGATTCGGTCCGAATGCCGGATTTCTGTTTCCCTTTTAGGTAATTCTACTTGCGTTCTGAAATTCATACGATAAGGAAAGCTTTTAAAATTTAAGGGCAAATGTAATCATAATACACATATTTATGCTATTTTTGCACGATATTTATCATATCATAGGAATGGAACAGGATAATTTATATAACTTACTGCAAAGCATAGATACTCCGGATGATTTGCGCCATTTAAGCGCAGACAAACTGCCCGAAGTGTGTAAAGAGCTAAGGCAAAAGATTATAGATGAGCTCTCATGTAATCCGGGGCATTTCGGTTCCAGTTTGGGCGTAATAGAACTGACCGTCGCCTTACATTATGTATTCAACACACCCTATGACCGCATTGTATGGGATGTAGGGCATCAAGCTTACGGGCATAAAATTTTAACCGGACGCCGGGATGCGTTCTGTACCAACCGTAAACTGAATGGCATACGTCCTTTTCCTTCTCCATCCGAAAGTGAATATGACACATTTACTTGCGGGCATGCGTCAAATTCTATTTCCGCAGCTTTAGGTATGGCTGTAGCAGCCAAAAAGCACGGAGAGAATAACCGGCATGTCGTTGCTGTAATTGGTGACGGTTCCATGAGTGGAGGGCTGGCTTTCGAAGGGCTGAACAATGCCTCGGCAACTCCTAATAACCTTCTGATTATCCTGAATGACAACAACATGGCTATAGACCGTAGTGTAGGAGGCATGAAACAATATCTGTTGAACCTGCAAATGTCTGAAGGATACAACCGGATACGCTATAAAATATCACAAATGTTCCATCGATGGGGTATCCTGAACGAAGAACGCCGGAAAAGCCTGATACGATTTAACAACAGCCTGAAATCCATGCTGGTACAACAGCAAAACGTATTTGAAGGCATGAATATCCGTTATTTCGGGCCTATTGATGGACACGATGTCAACAATTTGGCACGTGTATTAAAAGAGATTAAAGATATGCAAGGACCTAAACTGCTCCATATACATACCACCAAAGGAAAAGGTTTCGGTCCGGCAGAAAAAGCTGCCACCATCTGGCATGCTCCGGGCATATTCGACAAGGAAACCGGAGAGCGTATCGTTGTCGATACCAAAGGAATGCCCCCTTTGTTTCAGGATGTTTTTGGAAATACCCTATTGGAACTGGCCCAAACAAATGATAAAATCGTAGGAGTCACTCCCGCAATGCCCTCAGGGTGCTCTATGAACATATTAATGAAAGCCATGCCCGAAAGAGGTTTTGATGTGGGAATTGCCGAAGGACATGCCGTTACCTTTTCAGGAGGAATGGCAAAAGATGGTCTATTGCCTTTCTGCAATATCTATTCGTCTTTCATGCAACGTGCCTATGACAATGTGATTCACGATATAGCGATACAAAAACTCAATGTAGTATTGTGCCTGGACCGCGCTGGATTGGTAGGAGAAGACGGTCCTACTCATCACGGAGCATTCGATCTGGCTTATATGAGACCGATACCCAATCTCATTGTGGCCTCCCCTTACAACGAACATGAACTGCGTTGTTTGATGTATACCGCCCAGTTACCTGACAAAGGTCCTTTTGTCATCCGTTATCCACGTGGAAGAGGTTCATTGGTAGACTGGAAATGTCCAATGCAAGAGATTGAGATAGGAAAAGGAAGAAAATTGAAAGAAGGAAAAGACATAGCGGTCATTACGCTGGGGCCCATTGGCGTTCAAGCAGAAAAGGCTATCACACATGCCGAACAGGAAACAGGAAAAAGCATTGCTCACTATGATTTGCGTTTCTTAAAGCCGTTAGATGAAAGTATGTTACACGAAATAGGCAAGAGATTCAAGCAAGTGGTCACTGTTGAAGACGGTGTGCTAAAAGGTGGAATGGGCAGTGCCATACTGGAATTTATGGCAGACAATGAGTATAATCCGCAAATAAAACGTATCGGACTACCGGATCAATTTGTCCAGCATGGTTCAGTAAAAGAACTATATCATATTTGCGGCATGGACGAAGAAGGTATTTACAAAGTTTTGATATCATTCTAAGAGAGACAAACAATGAAAATCATTATTGCAGGAGCAGGAGCAGTAGGCACCCATCTGGCGAAATTATTATCGGATGAAAAGCAAGACATCATTTTGATGGATGAAAACGAAGAAAAGTTGAGCAAACTTGATTCCAACTTCGATTTAATGACTGTCAATGCATCCCCCACCTCCATTTCCGGCCTTAAGAATGCAGGAGTGGCAGGCGCGGATTTATTTATCGGGGTCATGCCGGAAGAAAGCCGCAATATGACGGCCTGTATGTTGGCTACCAATATGGGGGCAAAAAAGACTGTAGCCCGGATTGACAATTACGAATATTTACTTCCTAAACATAAAGAATTCTTTTCCCAACTAGGAGTACACTCACTGATTTATCCGGAAATGCTGGCCGCCAAAGATATAGTAGATGCCATCAAAATGAGCTGGATACGCCAATGGTGGGAATTTTGCGGTGGTGCATTGGTCCTGATAGGTACCAAAATGCGCGAAACGGCAGAAATTCTGAACGTTCCCCTTCATGAACTGGGAGGACGTAATATTCCATTCCACATTGTAGCTATCAAACGGGGAAATGAAACAATCATCCCCCGGGGAGATGATGTTATCAAACTGCATGATATTGTTTATTTCACAACAACAAAGAAATACATTCCCTATATCCGCAAGATTACAGGAAAAGAAAATTATCCCGATGTACGCAATGTGATGATTATGGGCGGCAGCCGCATAGCTGTTCGCACCACACAATATGTACCGGATTACATGCAGGTCAAGATTATTGAAAATGACATCAACAGATGTAACCGGCTGACCGAAGTGGTAGATGACAAAGTAATGATTATCAACGGAGATGGACGGGATATGGATCTGCTCATGGAAGAAGGGTTAAAAAACACGGAAGCATTTGTCGCTCTGACGGACAATTCTGAAACAAACATTCTGGCTTGTCTTGCCGCCAAACGTATGGGAGTAACCAAAACTGTGGCAGAAGTAGAAAATATCGATTATATCAGCATGGCAGAAAGCCTGGATATCGGTACGGTTATCAATAAAAAAATGATTGCCGCCAGCCATATCTATCAAATGATGCTGGATGCAGATGTTTCCAACGTAAAATGTCTGACTTTTGCCAATGCTGATGTAGCCGAATTTACGGTTAAAAACGGTTCACGTATAACCAAATGCGCTGTCAAAGATGCCGGCCTTCCCAAAGGTGCCACCATTGGCGGACTGATTCGCAACGGTGAAGGGATACTGGTGACAGGTAATACCGTCATCCAACCTAACGACCATGTCGTAGTATTCTGTCTAGGTATGATGATTAAGAAAATAGAAAAATTCTTCAATTGATGATAAATGCAAAAATGATAGCCCGGATTATGGGGGCGTTATTCTTCATCGAAGCGGGGTTTCTTATTCTATGCTCGTTTCTCGCTGTCTATTATAATGAATCAGATATTTCAGCTTTCCTATATTCTGCCGCAATAACAGCCGGAGCAGGTAGCATAGCCGCTTTAGCAGGGAAAAATGCAGAAAAGAGAATCAGCCGCCGCGATGGATACGTTATTGTAACCCTTGCCTGGGTGTTTTTTTCTTTATTCGGTATGCTTCCATTCTATCTAAGCGGATATATTCCCACTATAACGGATGCTTTTTTTGAAACCATGTCAGGATTCACCACCACCGGAGCAAGTATTTTGGACAATATAGAGTCATTGCCACACGGGCTTTTGTTCTGGCGAAGTATGACACAATGGATCGGAGGATTAGGAATTGTCTTTTTTACTATTGCCGTATTACCGATTTTCGGAGTAGGCAGTGTACAATTATTTGCAGCGGAAGCCACCGGTCCCACCCATGATAAAGTACATCCGCGTATTGGAGTTACGGCCAAATGGATTTGGACTATCTATTTGGGGCTGACCATTACAGAGATTATTCTGCTGGTTGCTGGAGGCATGAACTTTTTCGACAGTGTATGTCATTCTCTGACTACTACCGCCACAGGAGGATATTCAACCAAACAAAATAGCATTGCCGCCTTCAACTCTCCTTACATAGAATATATAATTACGCTATTCATGTTTTTGGCAGGTATCAATTTCACCTTACTATATCTACTGTTCTTAAAAGGAAATTTCAAACGCTTATTCCAAAATACAGAACTCCACTGGTATTTGGGAACTGTGGGATTTTTTACCCTTTTCACTACCGTCACTCTTATTTTCACCAGTCCGTTCAGTATTGAAGAATCTTTCCGTAAAGCCATATTTCAGGTTGTTTCCTTACAAACCACTACCGGATTCATTTCTGCAGATTATATGACTTGGGTACCTGTACTTTGGACATTAATGTGCATCATCATGCTGTTTGGAGCTTGTGCCGGATCCACCACAGGAGGAATAAAATGTATACGCATAGCCATTATGAGCCGTGTTTCTAAAAATGAATTCAAACATATCATTCATCCCAATGCTATACTTCCTGTACGTATCAACCGCCAAGTTATTTCATCAACAACCAAGTCAGCAGTACTTGCATTCATTTTTCTATATATGGCTATTATTTTTATTGGATGGCTGGTTCTTATGCTGTTTGGAGTAGGGTTTGAAGAAGCTTATAGCGTAGTCATTTCCAGTTTGGGCAATGTAGGACCAGGTATTGGAAAATGCGGCCCTTCCTATTCATGGAACGGGTTGCCGGATGCAGCAAAATGGATAAGTGCAATATTGATGCTGATAGGACGTTTGGAATTATTTACCGTACTTCTGCTCTTCATGCCGAGTTTTTGGAAAAAGCATTGACATTTACGTCCTATAACCATTTTTATACATAAATAATTCAAAAAATCTCAATGAAGCTTCAAATATTGGCTATCTTTGCACCCTCATTTAAAGGGTAACAAGATGAATAATATGTTGAGATACATTGTATATATCCTATTATTTCTACTGTTTACGATAACAGTAGGTCAGGATTATCATACGGTTGAGACAACAGATTTACCCCCACAGACCTCTTGTTACCAGCAACAACAAGACCCCTGCAAAAGAACAGTGGACTTCCTGTTTACCAACAATTTTGCAGATATGCCACAAATAGCCATATCACTTGACAACCCTTCCACATCAAAGTTCAAATGTATAGTCCGCATTTTAGCAGCATTGAACGAACTTAAAAAGCAGGAGCTACAAACAAACCATATAGTTTGCCACACTTTTCATTCGCTTTACACTGATGCAGTAGATTATTATATCTATGCACTCCGGCGGATCATCATTTAATTTTTAATCTTTTTTCAGCATTTTGCTGAGTAGAAATCCTTATAACAAACGTCTTATAAGGAAAATTTTTCTATCCGTTTGTCTAATCAAAAAAAGTTTAGATATGTATTTTACATTATTAGTTGTCGTTATCCTGACGGCAATCGCATTAGTTGCCGTAGCATTGGGAATTGCCCGTGCCATTTCTCCCCGTTCATACAACTCACAAAAGGGAGAAGCTTACGAATGTGGTATTCCTACGCGGGGACGGTCGTGGATGCAATTCAAAGTAGGTTATTATCTATTTGCTATCCTCTTCCTGATGTTCGATGTGGAAACAGTATTTTTATTTCCTTGGGCTGTAGTGGTACAAGACCTAGGAGTGTACGGTCTGTTTAGCATCCTTTTCTTTTTAGTTATATTAGTTTTAGGTCTGGCATATGCCTGGAAGAAAGGAGCGTTGGAATGGAAGTAAAGAAACCAACCATAAAGTCTATTCCTTATGAAGACTTCAAAGACAATGAGTATTTGGAAAACATGGTCAAGCAGCTCAATGAAGGCGGTACCAAAGTACTGGTGGGCTGTTTGGATGACCTTATCAACTGGGGACGCAGCAATTCGTTGTGGCCGCTTACATTTGCAACCAGTTGTTGTGGAATCGAGTTTATGGCAGTGGGTGCTGCCCGGTATGATTTCGCCCGCTTTGGGTTCGAAGTAGCCCGTGCCAGTCCGCGCCAGGCAGATATGATCATGGTAGCAGGAACTATCACACACAAGATGGCTCCGGTACTAAAACGTTTGTATGACCAGATGGCGGATCCTAAATACGTCATTGCAGTAGGCGGATGCGCCATTAGCGGCGGTCCTTTTAAAAAATCATATCACGTATTGAACGGAGTAGACAAAATTCTTCCCGTTGACGTATATATTCCCGGATGTCCGCCCCGACCTGAAGCCTTGTTGTACGGCATGATACAATTGCAACGTAAAGTAAAACTGGAAAAATTCTTCGGCGGAGTGAACCGCAAAGAAAATGAACCACAAAATCCCGAACAAGCATGAGTGAAAGAATAGAAATACCTGCCGAAAAGCTACATGAAGAAATGCTGAAATTGCGGCAGGGTAAACATATGGATTTTCTACGCAGCCTTACCGGAATGGACTGGGGCGAAGAAGGACTAGGTGTAGTCTATCATCTGGAAGATACGAATACAAGAGAAAATATAGTGGTCAGCACTCGCACAACCAACCGAGAAAAGCCGGAACTTCCTAGTGTAAGTGATATTTGGAAAGGTGCTGAATTCAATGAACGCGAAGTGTACGACTATTATGGTATCCGCTTTATAGGACATCCTGATATGCGCCGTTTGTTCCTGCGTGATGACTGGGTAGGCTATCCATTGCGTAAGGACTACGATGAAAGCCTCAACCCACTCCGTATGACCAATGAGGAACCTGTAGACACGACACAATATATAGAAGTACAACATGATGGCAGTGTAATAGAAAAACGCGAAACCATTTTTGATGAGGACGAATATATCATTAACATAGGTCCTCAACATCCGGCAACCCACGGTGTACTTCGTTTTCGTGTTTCACTGGAAGGTGAGATTATCAAAAAACTGGATGTGCACTGCGGATACATCCATCGAGGTATCGAAAAAATGTGCGAAAGTCTTACCTATCCCCAAACCTTGGCCCTGACCGACCGTTTGGATTATTTAGGTGCGCACCAAAACCGCCATGCTCTCTGTATGTGCATTGAACAGGCAATGGGCGTAGAAGTAAGCGAACGGGTACAATACATTCGTACCATTATGGACGAATTGCAACGTATAGATTCTCACTTGCTTTTCTTCTCCTGTCTCTGTATGGATATGGGTGCCTTGACCGCATTCTTCTATGGATTCCGTGATCGTGAGAAGATATTGGATATCTTCGAAGCAACTACCGGAGGACGTTTGATACAGAATTATAACACCATTGGAGGGGTACAAGCTGATATCGCTCCGGACTTTGTACAGAAAGTAAAAGAATTCATTGCTTATCTGCGTCCGATGCTAAAAGAATACCATGAAGTATTCACCGGAAATGTCATTGCCCAAGAACGTTTGAAAGGTGTGGGAGTTCTTTCACGGGAAGATGCCATCTCTTTCGGAGCGACAGGAGGTACAGGACGCGCCAGCGGTTGGGCATGCGATGTCCGCAAGCGTCATCCCTATGCGATGTATGGCAAGATAGATTTTAAAGAGATTGTCCACACTGAAGGTGACTGCTTTGCACGTTATATGGTCCGTATGGAAGAAATACTGGAAAGTATGGATATCATTGAGCAACTGATAGACAATATTCCTGAAGGGAACTATCAGGAAAAGATGAAACCGATTATACGTGTGCCCGAAGGGAATTATTATGCCGCAGTGGAAGGTTCTCGCGGAGAGTTCGGTGTTTATCTGGAAAGTCGTGGAGACAAATTTCCTTACCGCATGAAATTCCGCGCTACCGGTTTGCCTTTAGTATCAGCAATGGAAACTATGTGCCGCAACGCAAAAATTGCCGACTTAATTGCTATTGGTGGAACGGTGGATTATGTAGTACCGGATATTGACCGATAATAATGTGCCGATTCTTCAATATACAATTTGGAGAATGCACTATTTATCAGACTGAGAATTAACAAATTAAATAATTACAAGTTTGCCTATTGGCAAATTAGCAAATTGACACATTATTAAATTATGTTCGATTTTAGTATAGTCACCCAATGGGTACACTCACTGCTCACGTCATTTATGCCTGAAGAACTGGCAGTGCTCATAGAATGTATAGTAATTGGCGTATGTATCATGTTGGCATATGCAGTTATTGCTATCATTATGATTTTCATGGAACGTAAAGTGTGCGCCGCTTTCCAATGCCGCTTGGGGCCAATGCGTGTAGGTCCCCAAGGTACCATACAGGTGTTTGCCGATGTATTCAAGATGTTGATCAAGGAAATTATCACCATCCGGCATGCTGACAAGTTCCTGTACAATTTGGCACCTTACATTGTTATCCTCGCCTCTATCATGGCTTTCAGTTGCCTACCCATCAACAAGGGCATGGAGGTCCTTGATTTCAATGTAGGTATTTTCTTCTTATTGGCAGCATCCAGTATCGGCGTGGTAGGTATTTTGCTGGCAGGTTGGAGTTCCAATAACAAATATTCATTAATCGGAGCCATGCGAAGTGGCGCTCAAATGATTAGTTATGAATTATCTGTAGGATTAAGCATCCTTACCATTGTAATCTTAACAGATACCATGCAACTAAGCGAAATTGTAGAACGCCAAGCTGACGGCTGGTTCCTTTTTAAAGGACATATACCTGCATTGATCGCTTTTATCATTTATCTGATAGCCGGAAATGCAGAAGTCAACCGCGGCCCGTTTGACTTGCCTGAAGCAGAAAGTGAACTGACTGCGGGATATCATACCGAATATTCCGGTATGCACTTCGGACTGTTCTATGTGGCAGAATTTGTAAACTTGTTTATCATCGCCGCAGTAGCCACAACCATCTTCCTGGGAGGATGGATGCCGCTACATATTCCTGGGCTAGACGGATTCAATGCCATCATGGATTATATACCTGGATTTATTTGGTTCTTTGGCAAGTCATTCTTTGTAGTATGGTTACTAATGTGGATCAAATGGACATTTCCCCGTCTGCGTATTGACCAAATTCTAACGCTGGAATGGAAGTACTTGGTTCCAATAGGTTTGTGCAACCTGTTGTTGATGGTAATTATTGTTGTATTTAAATTACATTTCTGATGAAAGAAGAAAAACATTCCTATATAAAAGGGCTGCTTCATGGCATCGGTACATTACTTACCGGCATGAAAGTGACAGGACGAGAGTTCTTCACTCCTAAAGTCACTGAACAATATCCCGAAAACCGTGCCACATTAAAAATATCGCCCCGTTTCCGAGGACGGCTTATCATGCCGGTTGATGAGAATGGTAATAACAAATGTATTGCTTGCGGACTTTGCCAAATGGCTTGCCCCAATGATACAATCACCATTACCAGCGAATCTGTGACCAACGAAGAAACAGGCAAGAAAAAGAAAATATTGGTAAAGTATGAGTACGACCTGGGAGCCTGTATGTTCTGTCAACTTTGTGTGAACGCTTGTCCACACGATGCCATTCGGTTCGATACAGAATTCGAAAATGCTGTATTCGACCGCAGCAAACTAGTTCTCACTCTGAACAAAAAATAAAAAACAAACGATATTATGACACTACAACTAATTGTATTCATTGTACTGGCGTTGTTTATCGCTGTCTGTTCGGTATTGGCAGTCACGACCTCACGTATCTTGCGTGCAGCAACTTATCTGCTGTTCGTTTTATTTGGTACAGCAGGTATTTACTTCCAACTCAACTACTCATTCTTGGGAGCTGTACAATTACTGATTTACGCCGGTGGTATAACAGTGCTTTATGTATTTAGTATCTTATTGACCTCTTCACAGGGAGACAAAGCAGAGAGATTAAAAAATGGAAAGATGGTGGCCGGAGCTATTTCTACTATAGCAGGACTGGCTATCTGTCTGTTCGTCATGCTGAAGAACGAATTCTTGCCCTCTCATTTTGTTCATGGTGAACTGGATGTACGCACGATCGGTCATGCACTGATGGGCATGGAAAAATATCAATATATCCTTCCTTTCGAAGTAATCAGCGTGTTATTACTCGCTTGTATCGTAGGAGGAATCCTAATCGCTAGAAAAAGATAGAACTTATGGTACACATGGAATATTATCTGGTGGTTTCCACCTTTATGATGTTTGCGGGAATCTATGGTTTCTTCACCCGCCGCAATTTATTGGCCATGCTCATCAGTGTGGAACTGATACTGAATTCGGTAGACATCAACTTCGCCGTATTCAACCGATACCTCTTTCCCGAAGAACTGGAAGGCTTTTTTTTCGCCCTGTTCGCTATCGGCGTGAGTGCGGCTGAAACAGCAGTAGCTATTGCTATCATTATCAATATCTACCGCAATGTACGCAATATCCAAGTGAAGAACTTAAATGAAATGAAAAACTAATTATGGAACATACAATACTAATCCTTATCCTACCTTTCCTCAGTTTCCTGATACTGGGGCTGGCAGGTATGCGTATGAAGAACGGATTGGCAGGGACCATCGGCACCGTTTCACTGGCAGGGGTGACGTTGCTTTCCTACCTCACTGCCTTCAATTATTTTGCAGGAGGGCGTACGGCAGAAGGCGTCTATCCTACTCTCACACCTTATAATTTTGAATGGTTACCTTTCACAACGAACCTGCATATTGACATGGGAATCATGCTTGACCCTATTTCAGTTATGATGCTAGTCGTTATTTCCACCGTCAGTCTGATGGTACATATCTATTCATTCGGATATATGAAAGGTGAAAAAGGCTTTCAACGTTACTACGCATTTCTTAGCCTGTTTACCATGTCCATGTTGGGGCTCGTAGTAGCAACTAATATTTTCCAGATGTATGTCTTTTGGGAACTGGTAGGTGTTTCTTCTTATCTACTTATCGGCTTTTATTACACCAAGAAAGAAGCGATTGCTGCCAGTAAAAAAGCATTTATTGTTACCCGTTTCGCTGATTTAGGCTTTCTGATCGGTATCTTGATTTACGGCTATTATGCCGAAACATTCTCGTTCACCCCCCAACTTCAGGTACTTGCAGTTGCCGGAAGTATGATACCATTGGCCTTGGGGCTAATGTTTATCGGTGGTGCCGGTAAAAGTGCGATGTTTCCATTGCACATCTGGTTACCGGATGCTATGGAAGGTCCTACTCCTGTCAGTGCATTAATCCATGCTGCTACCATGGTAGTAGCCGGTGTATATCTGGTAGCCCGTATGTTCCCGTTGTTTATAGGATATGCGCCCGAAGTGCTGCACTGGATAGCTTATATCGGTGCGTTCACTGCATTCTACGCCGCTAGTGTGGCGTGTGCACAAAGCGATATCAAACGTGTGCTCGCCTTCTCCACTATATCTCAAATTGGATTTATGATTGTCGCATTAGGCGTTTGTACTTCCATGAATCCTCATGAAGGAGGACTAGGCTACATGGCATCCATGTTCCACCTGTTCACACATGCCATGTTCAAGGCATTGCTGTTCTTAGGAGCCGGATGTATCATTCATGCCGTACACAGTAACGAGATGAGCGCCATGGGAGGACTTCATAAATTCATGCCCGTCACCCACTGGACATTCCTGATTGCTTGTCTGGCTATCTCGGGTATCTGGCCATTCTCAGGTTTTTTCTCTAAAGACGAAATTCTGACTGCCTGCTTCCAATTCAATCCTGTTATGGGATGGATAATGACAGGCATTGCCGCCATGACAGCATTTTATATGTTCCGCCTTTATTATTGTATTTTCTGGAATGGAGAATGGAAAGGACACTCCCACGAATCCGGACCTGATGCACATACTCCGCATGAGGCTCCACTTACCATGACATTCCCGCTGATGTTTTTAGCCGCTATCACCTGTATTGCCGGATTCATACCTTTCGGCAATCTGATCAGTAGTAACGGAGAAGCCTATACCATTCATCTGGATATGCAGATAGCTGCTACAAGTATCATTATTGCTATAGCATCCATCGCTTTAGCTACATGGATGTATGCAGGTAAGAGACAACCCGTAGCCAACTATCTGGCGCGCACATTCCCACGTTTGCACACAGCAGCTTACCACCGTTTCTATATGGATGAGATATGGTTGTTCGTAACCAAGAAAATCATCTTCCGGTGCATCAGTACTCCGATAGCCTGGTGGGACCGGCACGTTATCGATCAATTCTTTAACTTCACTGCGTGGAGTACTCATGCTACCGCCGATGAAATACGTGACATGCAAAGTGGAAACGTACAGCAGTACAGTATTTGGTTCCTTGCAGGTGCATTGATATTGACGCTGATACTATTAATTTAATGAATAATAAAAAATCCGCCGCATGGCCATTTTTTAATTTTTAATTTAAAAAGATGAACATACTAAGTTTTTTCATTATAGTTCCCTTGTTGATGCTCGCGAGCCTTTGGGCTTCGCGCAGCGTCAATCAAGTTCGCGGAGTGATGGTTGTCGGATCTTCCATATTATTGGCATTATCCGTTTACCTCACCATTGATTATATCGAACTACGCCAAGCCGGTGCTACAGGAGAGATGCTGTTCACAGCCAGCACAGTTTGGTATGCACCGCTCCATATATGCTACTCAGTAGGAGTAGACGGTATATCAGTAGCAATGTTGCTGCTTAGTTCCATTATTGTATTCACCGGTACTTTTGCATCGTGGAAGTTACAACCATTGACAAAAGAATATTTCATGTGGTTCACTCTATTGAGTGTAGGGGTATTCGGATTCTTCGTTTCAACAGACCTGTTCACCATGTTCATGTTTTATGAAGTAGCCTTAATTCCAATGTATCTGCTCATCGGTGTATGGGGAAGCGGACGTAAAGAATACGCCGCCATGAAACTTACATTAATGTTAATGGGTGGTTCTGCATTTCTACTGATCGGAATTCTCGGTATTTTTTATGGTGCAGGCGGTGAAACTATGAACTTGCTGGAAATCGCCAAACTGCATATACCTCATGAAATGCAACGCATCTTCTTCCCGCTTATCTTCTTGGGGTTCGGAGTCTTAGGAGCTTTGTTCCCTTTCCATACATGGAGTCCCGATGGTCATGCTTCTGCACCGACTGCTGTTTCTATGCTTCACGCTGGAGTATTGATGAAACTAGGAGGTTACGGATGCTTCCGTGTTGCTATGTACCTGATGCCTGAAGGTGCAGCCATGTGGGGAGATGTATTCCTGATATTGACCACTATTTCTGTAGTTTACGGTGCATTCAGTGCTGTGGTACAAACCGACTTAAAATATATCAATGCCTATTCCTCCGTATCCCACTGCGGATTAGTGCTCTTTGCCCTGCTGATGATGACACGCACCAGTTGTACGGGTGCTATTCTCCAAATGTTGAGTCACGGATTAATGACCGCTTTGTTCTTCGCCCTTATTGGTATGATATACGGACGTACCCACACTCGTGATGTCCGATTAATGGGAGGTTTGATGAAGATTATGCCTTTCCTGGCTGTAGGTTATGTTATTGCTGGTCTTGCTAATTTGGGACTTCCGGGACTAAGTGGTTTTGTTGCTGAAATGACGGTCTTTGTAGGTTCTTTCCAAAATGATGATACATTCCATCGCGTATGTACCCTAGTGGCAACAACAAGTATCGTCATTACCGCAGTCTATATCCTGCGTGTAGTAGGTAAAATTCTTTATGGTAAAGTTTTGAATCCCGAACATCTGAAACTCACAGACGCAACCTGGGATGAACGAGTAGCCGTTATCTGCCTCATCGCCTGTGTAGCAGGTTTAGGAATGGCTCCATTCTGGATAAGCGATCTGATCAGTAACAGTGTAGAACCAATCATAAGTCAATTATTAAATTAAAATTTGAGAATTAAAAATTAAAAAAATAGCAATGATGGACATAACTGCAATACTCCATATGCATGCCGAACTGAGTCTGACAGCCGTTTTTATTCTGATGTTTCTGTTAGATTTATTTTTACCGGCTCCACAACGTCACTGGTTACGCCCCATGGCATGTATCCTGCTGACCATTCAACTCTTAGCAAACCTATGGCCGGAAGAGGTGACTTTATTTGGCGGCATGTATCACTCAACCCCTATGGCGTCTGTTCTGAAAAGCATCCTGACCATAGGTACCATACTGGTGTTTCTGCAAGCAGACACTTGGCTAAAACGTGAAGACACCCGTCATAAACAAGGCGAATTCTACATCCTTACCCTCAGTACCTTGCTGGGTATGTATTTCATGGTAAGCGCAGGGCACTTCCTGCTATTCTTCCTTGGATTGGAATTGGCAACCGTTCCTATGGCTTGTCTCGTAGCTTTCGATAAATATAAAGGACATAGTGCCGAAGCCGGAGCTAAATTCATTCTTTCGGCTTTATTCTCCAGCGGTATTTTCCTCTATGGTATTTCTATGATTTATGGGACAGCAGGTACTTTATATTTTGAAGATATCCCTGCCGGATTGACAGGAACTCCATTACAAGTTCTTGCACTAGTATTTTTCTTCTCCGGACTGGCCTTCAAGTTAAGCTTGGTACCTTTTCATCTGTGGACAGCAGATACTTATCAAGGTGCACCGACTACAGTAAGCGCCTACCTATCCGTTATTTCAAAAGGTGCAGCTGCTTTTGCTTTAATGATTATTTTAATGAAAGTATTCGGACCAATGACTGAACAATGGAGTGAAATACTATGTATTATCATTGTAGCCACCATCACTATAGCCAATCTGTTCGCCATCCGCCAAAACAACCTGAAACGCTTTATGGCCTTCAGTAGTATTTCACAAGCCGGTTACATAATGTTGGCTGTACTGGCTGGAACTCCGCAGGGCATGGCATCCCTAGTATATTATATAGTAGTATACATTGCCGCCAATCTCGCCGTATTCGGTGTCATCAATACCATTGAGCAACATACCCACGGTAAAATAGAGCGCGAAGATTATAACGGACTTTATAAGACCAACCCTAAACTAACTATGGTCATGACACTTGCTCTTTTCTCATTGGCAGGTATCCCGCCATTTGCCGGATTCTTCAGTAAGTTCTTTGTATTCATGGCAGCATTCCATAGCGGATATTATCTTATTGTATTTATCGCATTGGTCAATACAATCATTTCATTGTATTATTACTTATTGATTGTAAAAGCCATGTTCATCACACCTAATGAAGACCCTATCGGCAATTTTCGTACAGCAACTCCGATGCGCATCAGTCTGTTGGTATGTGTAGCCGGCATATTCGTTTTAGGAATTATAAGTGGGGTATATCAACTATTAAGTGATACAGCAATACTATAAAAGTTCAGTTACAAAAAGAAGAATAATAACTGAAATGATTATTGTATTTCTATGATCAATATTCTTTTACTTTGGAAGCAGAATCAATCTGTTTTCAAAGTAAAAGAATACCTTAAAGTTTCTCTTCAACAAATTTATCATTATCTTCGTAGCAAATTATAAAAAAATAAGTACTATGAAGAAAGTCCTCTATATTACAATACTCGCTTGCTCTACTTTATGGGGATCTTGCACAGAGAAAAATAAACAATCCGCCAGAACAGATTCCTTTATAGAAAAAAATGTAGCATTTGCACGTGCACAAATCGGGAATGAAATACAAATTATAGAAAAATCAGAGAAATTTATAAACCCTGTGACACTGAAAACTGACAGTACCATTTATTATTGTGACTACGCCGACTGGCGAAGTGGTTTTTTCCCTGGGTCAGTGTGGTATCTATATGAGTTAAGTGGCGACACTACTCTCTTATCATTAGCTGATAAATACACTTCGGCCATAGAAGAAGCCAAAAAACTGACTTGGCACCATGATGTAGGTTTCATGATAAATTGTAGTTTCGGCAATGGATGGCGAACAACTAAAGTACCCAGATACAAAGAAGTCATGATAGAAGCTGCACGTTCATTAGCTACTCGTTTCCGTGAAAAGCCGGGAATTATCCAATCATGGGATGTGACCCGCGGCTGGCAATCGGAACGCGGTTGGGAATGTCCGGTCATAATAGATAATATGATGAATTTAGAGTTACTATTTGAAGCAACTAAATTATCTGGTGATTCCACCTTTTATCATATAGCAGTGAACCATGCAGACCGCACTTTGAAAGAGCATTTCCGTACAAACGGAAGTTGTTATCATGTAATAGATTATAGTTTGGCAGACGGCATGGTACGGCATAGACAAACAGCCCAAGGATATGCAGACGAATCGACTTGGAGTCGTGGACAAGCATGGGCGATTTATGGTTACACTGTGTGTTACCGGGAAACTCATGATAAAAAGTATCTGAATCAGGCATTGAAGACTTTCCAATTTATGAAAACACATCCCCGGCTTCCCAAAGACTTGATTCCTTATTGGGATATGGATGCTCCCAATATTCCCAATGAACCACGAGACGCTTCAAGTGCTTCTTGTATAGCTTCTGCACTTTATGAAATTAGTACAATGGATGTGCCTGATGCAAACAGTTATAAGAACTATGCAGACAGTATTATGGCCTCTCTAGCCTCACCAAACTATCTGGCATCTCTTGGAAAAAATGGTAACTTTTTATTAATGCATTCAGTGGGCAGTATTCCTCATGGCACAGAAATAGATGTACCTTTAAATTATGCAGACTATTATTTCCTGGAAGCATTGAAACGAAAGCGTGACATTGAAGAAGGCACACACTAAGTTATACAGACAAACACAGAAATATTTCCTCCCGTTCTTCGGGAGGAATGCCACAGCCGGTATCGGTTACTTCAATTCGTAACTTACTTTGTGCCTTATCCAACTTTATTTTAAGAGTTACAGATCCAGAATCTGTAAATTTATTAGTATTATCAAACAGGCTCTCTATCACTAGCGACAAATGCAATTCATTGGTGGAGATAAACATTTCCCTTTTGGTAATTTCACCAATACAAGTACCATAAAAAGTCTAATTACTAAAAAACTCCTGTTCTTAGTTTCCAAACGGTAATTTTCATAGTTCAATTGATCTACTCCATACTTTACAGGTAGTTCACTAAATTATTTTTTCAGACTAGAAGAATTAATGGAATCCTGCGCTTGTATATCTTATAATATTCAGAAGACTATCTTTGGTAGTAGAAATACTACCTCCTATCACGACAAGAATTCCCCAACAGATATCAATATATACAAGTGATGTATTTCATAATATCAGATTATTAAGGTACGAATATACAAATAATATAAAAATGTAGCAGCAGTTATTCCTCTATTATTAGAATTTACACAATAATGGGCAATTAATCCACTTATTTTCTAATTATATGCTTTAATATTGCATCGTAGATATTTTTTGGTAACTATGAAATTATTAATTATTAAACATCAAAGATATGGTAAAAAAGTTAGTTAGTGTACTTTGTATATGTGCATATTTTGGACTTGCTCATGCACAAATACCACAAGAGATTTGGAAAGAAAGTGAGCAAATAGAAAAACAAATCAAAAAGACTTCTTTTCCCGATCGTGTGTACAACATTAAAGATTTCGGTGCCAAAGAAGGAAATAATGGTGAAATACTCTGCCATGAAGCAATCAATCTAGCTATCCTCATATGCAGCCAGACAGGTGGAGGAACTGTATTAGTTCCACCCGGAGAATTTCTAACAGGTCCTATCACACTGAAAAGTAATGTAAATCTGCATTTGGAAGAAGGTGCCTATCTAAAATTTTCTTCAGAGAAATATCTATATACTCCAACCGTACTCACTCGCTGGGAAGGAGTAGACTGTTACAATTTGCATCCATTAATTTATGCTTATGGTGAAAGCAACATAGGCATTACCGGTAAAGGTATTATAGACGGACAGGCCAGTAATGATAACTGGTGGAGTATGTGTGGTGCTCCACACTATGGCTGGAAGGAAGGTATGACAGCTCAAAAAAATGGCGGCAGAGACAAATTACTGATGTACGCCGAAACATTTGCCCCGATAGATAAGCGCCAAATGACTTTTGAAGACGGTTTACGTCCCCAACTTATCAATCTATATCGTTGCAACACTATTTTAATAGAAAATGTAACATTGAAAAATTCTCCGTTTTGGGTTATCCATCCTTTATTTTGTGAAAGTCTGACAGTGCGTGGGGTTAAAGTTTCCAGTCACGGTCCCAATAGCGATGGCTGCGATCCGGAATCAAGTAAGAACGTATTAATTGAAAACTGTATATTCGATACTGGAGACGACTGCATTGCCATTAAAAGCGGACGGAATGCCGACGGACGGAAATGGAATGTACCAAGTGAAAATATCATTGTACGCAATTGCGAAATGAAAGACGGACACGGTGGTGTAGTTGTAGGCAGTGAGATTTCGGGAGGATATAAGAACCTGTTTGTTGAAAACTGCAAAATGGACAGCCCGAACCTAGAACGTGTCATCCGCATCAAAACCAACAACTGCCGTGGTGGTGTCATTGAAAATATTTATGTGCGTAATGTAGAAGTAGGTGAATGTCGCGAAGCCGTTTTGAAAATCAACCTGCAATATGAAAACCGTGAAAAATGTGACAGAAGTTTCCCACCTGTAGTACGCCATGTATATCTGGATAATGTTACCAGTGAAAAAAGTAAGTACGGAGTCTTGATTACCGGATATGATGACCGTGTTAATATTGAAGACATCCATGTAACAAACAGCCGTTTCAATAATGTAGAGAAAAAGGGAAATTTAATTACGGGAGCTAAGGATGTAGTACTGAAAGAACTGTATATCAATGGAAATAAGGTAAGAAAATAAGATAAAAAATCTTTGGTATAATGAGATACCATCATACCAAAGATTATATCCTCTTTTGAGAACCTATTCCAGACACTCATCAAGTTCACGTATCAACTCTTCTTTATCAAGATGTCGCCCGATAAAAACTATTTTCTGCATACGATCTCCATATTTATCATCCCAATCCCGCAATAAGCCCGGTTCCTGACGCATTACCTCTATCAGTTCTTCTTCAGGTGCCGTAGCATACCATAAACCGGCTTCCTTCAACTTTTTCTGCACACCGGCCTGTTCAAAAAGAAAAGACATATCACGATTATTGCTGAAATAACAGACTCCTTTTGCTCGAATAATATTACGACTCCACTGGGTTGATACAAAACGATCAAATTTATGGATATCAAAAGCCGGACGACGATAATACACAAAAGTACTGATGCCATATTCATCCACTTCACTACCTTCATGATGATGATGGTGTGCATGCTCCTCATCGTGATGATGATGCTCATGCTCCTCCGCTTCTTTTTTCTGCTCTTCCGTAAGGGCACTCTCTATTCCACGTATCCAACCGGCAGAAGTGGCAGTACGTTCAAAGTCAAATGCTTCAGTATAGATTATCTTATCCAAATCTGCATTAGCATAATCACATTCTATTATTTCAGCTGCAGGTTGTAATGTACGGATAATCTGTTTGATACGTTCCAATTCGTCACGTTTCACTTCCGAGGCCTTATTCAACAATACAACATTACAAAATTCAATCTGTTGGATAATCAAATTTTCAATATCCTCTTCGTCAATACCCTTACAGGTCAAATCGTTGCCACAAGAAAACTCACTTTGCAGACGCAAGGCATCTACCACAGTCACAATACAATCCAAACGACATCCCCCGTACGTATTCCCCATACTTGAAATAGAACAAATAGTCTGTGCGATAGGAGCTGGTTCACAAACCCCACTTGCCTCAATCACAATGTAATCAAAACGCTCCTGCTTCATAATATCATCTATCTGCTCCACCAAATCCATCTTTAAAGTACAACAGATACAACCGTTCTGAAGTGCTACCAAGCTTTCGTCTTTCTTTCCTACAATCCCCCCCCTCTGTATGAGGTCGGCATCAATATTCACCTCACCGATATCATTGACAATAACCGCAAACTTAATACCACGTTTATTAGAAAGAATATGGTTCACTAATGTCGTTTTTCCACTGCCCAGATAACCGGTCAAAAGCAGTATAGGAATTTCTTTTACTCTCATATAAAATTCAATATTACTTTCACAAAGGTATAGAATGATTAATTTCCAAACAATAGAAAACATCTTTTTATACCTTATAAACAAAAAAGACTCTTTACATACCCCCAGTTAGAATCCATTAAAATTCAATTCGCAGTGCAACATTTTTCAAAAAATGCTTTAAATATTCCAAGAGTATAACTATATTTCGCAAAACAAATTTATAATAACAATGAGAAACAAATTAGCACAAAAAATCAAATTAGGCGCAGCCTTGTTATTGATGGCGGGAACTTCAGCCTTCGCACAAACCTCCAATCAAATTTATACACCTACTCCTGAAAATATAAAAGCACGGCAAGAATTTCAAGATAATAAATTCGGTATATTCCTTCATTGGGGCATTTACAGTATGACCGCCCAAGGAGAATGGTATATGAACACTCACAACATCAACCGTAATGAATACGCCAAACTGGCATCCGGATTCTATCCTTCGCGCTTCGATGCTGCCGAATGGGTTTCTGCCATCAAAACCTCCGGAGCCAAATATATCTGTATTACCAGTAGACACCATGACAGTTTCTCAATGTTTGATACAAAAGAATCCGATTTTAATATCGTAGATGCCACCCCTTTCAAACGAGACATACTAAAAGAACTGGCAGAAGAATGTCAAAAACAAGGCATCAAACTCCATTTTTATTATTCACATTTGGACTGGTTTCGTGACGACTATCCGGAAGGAAACACCGGACATGGAACAGGACGTCCCAAAGGACATGGAAACTGGGCAAGTTACTACAAGTTTATGAATAAACAGCTGACCGAACTTTTGACTAACTATGGTCCTGTCGGTGCCATTTGGTTTGATGGTATTTGGGATCAACCTACCAACTTCAATTGGCAACTGGAAGAACAATACGCATTAATTCATAAACTGCAACCATCCTGTCTAATAGGTAACAATCATCACCGAACTCCTTATGCAGGAGAAGATTTCCAAATGTTCGAACGTGATTTGCCCGGTGAAAACAAAGCCGGTTTTTCAGCAGGACAAGGAATAAGTGAACTCCCTTTAGAAACTTGTGAAACAATGAACGGAATGTGGGGCTACAGAATTGAAGACCAAAATTACAAATCCCCTAAAGAATTGATACACTATTTGGTTAAGGCAGCTGGAAAAAATGCAAATTTGCTAATGAATATTGGACCTCAACCCAACGGAGAATTACCTGCTACAGCTGTAGAACATCTAAAACAGGTGGGTAAATGGATGAATCAATATGGAGAAACGATTTATGGAACCCGTGGTGGTGATGTAGTTCCTCATACATGGGGGGTATCAACTCGCAAAGGTGACCGTTTATTCATCCATATACTAGATTTGCAGGATGATGCACTTTATATACCTCTGAAGGCAAAAGTAAAGAAAGCAATACAGTTCATTTCCAAAACTCCACTTTCTTTCAAACAGGAGAAAGACGGCATATTTATAAAACTGCCTCAAGTACCTGATGACATAGATTATGTAATAGAATTAGTCATTAAACAATAAAATAGCATTCATCTTTAAACAAGCGTCTTTTATGGAAAAACAAGAATTTCTTTAGAAAAAGAGAGAAAATGTATTCTACACAAATCAGAAAAGAAACATGAGTAAGCTACATACATTACTCTTCTAAAAAATAATTCGTCCTTGGATTATGGAAACCCAAGGACGAATTACTCTTAGTTTGTGGAGCTGGAGGGAGTCGAACCCTCGTCCAAACGAGGAAGCCATACGCTTTCTACATGCTTATCTTCGCCTAAATTTTCGAGTATAAGCAGGACCGAAGCCACCAACTTATACCTTATCCTCTAAATTTTCGTAAGAGACACGAGGCGGATCTCTAACTATTCCCGATTTTACTGCACCACTTGATCAAACGCTTCGGAACAAGAGCTTTTGAGTGATGTCTCGTTTCCACCACTTTGGCAGAAATAAAGCTAATCTACTATGATTCGATTAAGCAGCAAGAGCATAATTTTCGTTGCCAGATAAAATTTTGAAAACTGGGATTATAGTGCCAATCAACCACGCACTGCATGCTTACATACCACTTAGCCACGCTGTCAAATCCAGTCAACCCCGTACTGGTAACTCATAAAGAGATTACAAATATACACACACTTCTGTTAATATCCAATTATTTATTCATTTATTTAGCGCATTTTAATGAGAACAATGTATCTTTGAAAATAATTTTTCTAATCCTAACAGATCAGACAATATGAACAAAAAATTAATGGTATTGTGTATGAGCAGTATGATACTGGGAGGCTGTATACCCTCTCCCAAGAAACAAACGGAAGCAATTACAGTTGAAGAAAATCCGAATATGATGTATATGTTGGTAGGCAGTTATGCAACTCCGGAGGAAGAAGGTATCAAGGTTTATAACTTTGATGAACAAAATGGCAACTCACAATATATCAGCGGAATAAAAGGAATATCCAACCCATCTTTCCTCATCCCGTCGGCTGATGGAGAAAGAATATATGCTGTAGGGGAGGATTCCGGAAAAAGTTCTACCGCCAATGCCATCAAATTCGATAAAGAACAAAAGAGACTAACTTTGCTTAATTCTCAACCCACTGACGGCGGTGCACCTTGTTATATAACTCTCAGCCCGTCGGAAAAATTTGTCTTGACAGCAAATTATATGGGAGGTAGTATTACCGTTTTCCCACTAGATAAAGACGGCAAATTAAAATCCGAAACACGCCTTATTTCCTTTACAGGAAATAGTCTTGACAAAGAGAGACAAACACAGCCACATTTACATTGTATAGAATTCACTCCAGACCATAAATATCTACTTGCCAGTGATTTAGGTACAGACCAGATTCATGTATTTCCTGTTAGTGAGAATGTAACTGATGGTGTATCCCATTCCTTGCTGAATGAATCCGAAGAATTTAATATAAAAGTAGAATCAGGATCAGGACCACGCCACATTTGTTTCCATCCGAACCAAAAATTCGCTTATTTGATTAATGAAATCTCAGGAAAAGTTATAGCTTTCTCTTACGACAAAGGAAAATTAAACACCATACAATATATAGAAGCTGACACAGTGGGTGCCAAAGGTAGCGGAGATATTCACATTTCACCTGATGGAAAATTTCTGTATGCATCCAACCGCTTAAAAGCAGACGGTATCGCTATTTTCTCCATAAATCAGGAAGAAGGAACATTAACAAAGACAGGTTATCAGCTTACTGGTATCCATCCACGTAATTTTATTATCAGCCGGAACGGACGATACCTGTTGGTGGCCTGCAGAGACAGCAACTCCATACAAGTATTTGAAAGAGATTCCCAAACAGGGCTACTGAAAGACACAGGCAAAACAATAAAAACCAATAAGCCTGTATGCCTAAAGTTTACCTTTTAAACAGGAAACATTGTTTTTAATAAAATAAACTGCTGTTTCCAATACATACAATGAAAGCAGCAGTTTATTTTATCAAAAACAAAACGAATCTTTATACATAAGTTTCCAAGAACTTAACATGACCTTCCACAGTCACTTTCACCTCTTTTGTTGTGGCAGGGAAAAGGATAGATTCACCGGCTTGCAATTCCAATGAGTTACCATCCCCATCAGTTACCGTACATGTACCTTCCATGCAAATATAAATTACAAATGAATCAAGTTCACTATAATCTATCGTCATATTTTCAGTCAAATCATAAACAGAAGTAGTGAAATACGGACAGGTAACCAACTCGACAGATTCATTCTGTTTCGGAGTATAATGAGTACGATAATCCTCTTCTACAGAATAATCTATGGCATCTTTTGACAATTCTGTATGCAACTCACGAGTATTGCCATTTTTATCCTTACGATTGAAATCATAAATTCGATAAGTCACATTCGAGGTCTGCTGAATCTCAGCAATAAAGCATCCGGCTCCAATACTATGGATACGTCCTGCAGGCAAGAAAAACACATCACCCGGTTGTACGGCATAATCAGCCAATGCATCACAAATAGTATTATCAGCAATCATTGCAGCATATTCATCGGGAGTAATTTTTTTACTTAATCCCGAACGCAGATGTGCTTTCCCCCCGGCATTGTCAATAACATACCACATTTCGGTCTTGCCCATCGAATTATGACGCTTCTTTGCCAGTTCATCATCTGGATGCACTTGTATAGAGAGATCGTCACAAGCATCAATGAATTTGATCAACAAGGGAAAATTATCGCCAAAACGCTGATAATTACTATCTCCTACCAAAGAACCTTTATATTCTTTTACCAACTGGCTCAAATTTTTGCCGGCTTCAGTTCCATTAGCAACAACAGACTCATCGCCTGGGACATTAGAAATTTCCCAACTTTCGCCAACCTGAGGCTGTTCAATATTCAGATGTTTGAACGGGATAATCTTTTCTCCACCCCAAATGGTGGATTTCAGAATGGGGTTAAATTTAAATGGATACATAGGTGTATTAATTAATAGTTTCTAGGTTTGGATACAAAAATAAGGGAATTCTATGACTTTACCGCATAGAATCCCCTAAAATTAACAGCTATGTGTGTATATTCAAAGGTGTATTAGTAGTCTGTATTATTAGGATCGAAATTAGTCCAGCCATCCAACCAATTATCATCTGTTCCAAACGCTCCGATATATTCTACTGTCTCAAAACCGCTGCTCAACAGTGCGTCATTAAATGAAGCGGCTGTCAACACAGGGCTATCTGCATCCGGCATATAATTAACACCGATATTACGCCCGTCCTTGAATTTCAACTCATTGACATCAGTCAATACTTTATTTCCTTTCTGAGTCTTGAAAAAAGTAGAAGAATAAGACTCTTGTCCAGCATCAATGATTTGCTTGTTCACGGCATCATAAAGCACATCATCATATACTTTGTTAGCATCAGAACCGACCACCGTCATACCTGCAAACCAAATATTCTCCAACTTTATGTTTCCTGCCTTCGCCATCTCAACTGTATTACCTTTCTCACCATCAATAATTAAACCGACAGGATACCCTACAGCTACTGAATTAAAGCAATTCAAACGACTGGAACGCCGGATCTGCATAGCAGACTGAAACTTGCCTAAAGCTGAACCATTATTAGGATTGAAGCTACCGCCCGTAATATAGCTCTCATTATTAACAAAGTTGGCATCACGCCCCAACGGTCCGATAAAAGTGACATTACTAAATACGGCTGTCGTATAGGGTTCTATCAATGAGGCGTCTCCACAATTATCCGACTCAAAACCATTAGACTGAGAAGTATCTGCGATTCTCGGATCACGGATTGAAAGACAATATTGGACCTTACCGGAGAAGCCATTATCTGTATCAAACTCATCGTCCCATCCATTATAAGCCACTAGATATTTACAATTTACATTACCTCCAAACCATTCGTAAGAGTCGTCATTGGAATATGAAACCTGTAAATGATCAATGGTAGTTCCACTACCTACAGATCCAAAAGTTATACCATTAATTTCCTTATCTTTTTGAAAAGGATAACCAGCAAATTCCACACGTACATATCTCAATATACCTGAATTGTCAGCATCATCATTTCCTCCATGTTTAGTACGTGGACCTCCTTCAATCTGCTGGTTCAACACTCCCTGATTATTCTTGGCATTACCACAAATAATCAATCCCCCCCAATCTCCCGGTTTACGCTGGCCTTTAGGCTGTTCAGAGGTAAAAACAATCGGAGCGTCTTTAGTACCCTCGGCTATTAGTTTGCCGCCCGGTTCTACAATCAAGGCAGCCTGTGTATCTTTATCCCCTTTGATAACAGTCCCCGGTTCGATGGTCAATACCGACCCAGTTCCCACATAAATCCATCCTTTCATCAGGTAAGTTCCTTTGGACAAAGTCTGTGTACCCTTAAAAATAAACTCCTGATCTCCATTTCCTATCACGGTACCTTTGGCATTCTCTGTTTTATCATCATCAAATAACAAGTGGTCACATGTTTTAATAGCCCCCTCAGCCCCCCATACATAAGGAGCTTCGGCATTTCCACCGTTGCCATTACCGTTTCCTGTATCAGTTTCCGGATCATCACTGCTACAAGCAACCATTCCCCCCAGCATTATTGCTGAGAATACGTAAATCATAAACTTGTCAGTTCTCATTTCCATTTGTTTATTGGTTAATAATGAAAGATTCATTCTATTTTAAAACGTATAGTTAATGTTCAAATTGAAATTACGCCCTGATTTGTATTGACGAGTAATTTGCTCCACTTTTCCATGTCTAGTTTCTTCAAATTGCTTGAAAGAAACTTTCTCCGCCAACAAATCGCGTACAGCAACCTTTATTTCCAGATTACCAATTTTTTTCGAAACACTTAAATCTACTGCATTACGGGGCATTTCATAAGAATCGGGTACTCTGACTTCATTGTCTGCGGTTCCCAAACTACGGCCTACACCAATAATACGTTTACCGATACGGTTATAAAGCAATGCAGCATTCCATCCGCTATCGGCATGTTGATAGAAGAAACCGGCATTAATCAAATATGGAGATTGACCTTGCATCGGACGGTCCTTCTCTTTGGCTCCCGGCTCAAATTTCACTTTACTTTTAATTAAAGCCCCGTTCAGACTAAGACTAAAATTACGCATACCTATAAAATCCAGATTTTTGCGTATATCCACTTCTACTCCATAATTATCCGCTCCTTTGGCATTGACATACGAATAGATAAGGTCTGTACCTCCGGATACAGTATAAGTCCATTCAATAGGATTCTTAAACCTTTTATAGAAAAGAGAAACAGAAATCAGCTCTCCACTGCTGGGATAAAACTCATAACCAAAATCTAAATTATCAATATAAGCAGGCTTTAAATTATAATTACCTTGTACATTGCTGGCAAGATCAAAATCATAATATACAGAAGAAGAAACCTCCCGAAATTCCGGACGATTCACAGTACGTCCATAAGATAAACGGAACTGATGCTTATCATTCAAACGATAAGCCGCATTTACAGACGGGAAAAAGTCATCATACGTGTAAAACACACTAGTGGGGCTTTCCTCGTTTTTCTGTGTATGGCTAACCAACTCCATTCTATTATATTCAAAACGAACTCCTGCGTATACATTCAATTTGCCCAACGGAAGATTACCCCCTACATAACCAGCACTCAAGAGATTATTGCCTTCGTAATTATTGCGCCAATCCACTTGTTCCAATAAATAAAGTCCATTCTCCCCATAATTCTTCTCTTGTAATAATTCATTAGGGACATTCATTACTTTATAAGCACCCGGCAAACCATTTTTCCAACTATAGATAAAAAAACGGGTATTATATTCACGAGCACGATGCTCCGTGTAAGCTCCAACCTTCAGGCTAGGAGTAAAAATCCCGAAAGAGAAATCGTGCTGATAATTGATGTTAGCCGACAAAATATGTTCATCCAATCGGGAAAACTCCCGATTAATCTCATTCAAGTTCTCTACTTCCAACTGATTGGTCTCCTCATTGAGTACGGTAGTATATCGACGGCGGTCCGGCATATTCCGATTGGCATAAGAATATCCAGCACTCCAATCCAACTTATCGGTATTACCCAATGTATGCTTCCCCGTAAATTGACCATTATAAGTGGTACGACTCTGATAATAATATTCCGCACTCTCTTCATAATCACTTTGTGCATCTGTTCCCTTACGGTAAGTATAGCGGTCTTTCCCTAATTGATTAAAAATATTCTTAAACTCATAGCGACTGTTACCACTGGCAGGTATATAAGTAAAATTCAGCATAGTTCCTATACGAACACTATGATTATATTGGTCATCTATACTTTTACGTAAATAATTAGAACAATCGTGAGTCATATCATAAGCACCAAACAAATTGTTATCCATATCCAGATATGTCCTATAGCTATTGCTATAGTTCACTGTTCCTAATATAGCCAAAGTACGTCCGCTACTATCCACCCAGCGACGGCTGAAATTCATATTCAGGCTAAGATCTGCCAAGGGCCTACGATCTTTAACGGTCCAGTCATTATTTAACCCATTATTTAATAAATCATAGCCATTGTTCATCGGACTAAGCACAGCATTGATTCCACCTTTCAAGCTACGAAAGCCATTATCGAAACCTAGAAAATCTGTGCCACTTCCTTTATTATACAGAAACTTTTTAAAATGAGTCTGATCATTTAAACTAGTTCCAACCGAAATAGTAAACAGATTACTGCTAGGAACATCTTTGGTATTCACTAAAATAAAACCACCACTGAAATCAGCAGGATATTCCGGTGCAGGCGATTTCACTACCAACATATTATCCAACTGCGACGATGGAATAATATCGAAAGAGAAAGCACGCGCATCGGCTTCAGAACTAGGTACGGCACTATTATTAATCCACACATTATTATACCGTTGTGAAAGCCCACGTACCATAACGAATTTCTCCTCAATTATACTGATACCCGGTACACGGCGAATCACTTCCGAAGCATCTTTATCTTGCGTCTTGGTAATCTGCTGGGCAGAAACTCCCGTTTGCATAACCAAGCTAGTACGTTGTTGGGTAATAATAGCATTCTCCGTATTCTTTTTAGCATCCGCTACAACCACAACTTCTCCTAATTGTTGATTATCCTGTTCTAGTTCTACTTTTATTTCGAACATACCGTTTATTGTAACCTCAACAGTCTGTGTACAATAAGACACATAAGATATAATAAGCTTGTACGTTCCATTTCTTAATCCTGCAAGTTCGAAATTACCATCCACATCAGTAATAGTTCCTGTATTTGTACCACTTAACTGTACAGCAGCACCAATAAGTGGCTCTTTAGTCGCTTTATCTGTTACAGTTCCTCTCAAAGCAGCCGCCTGTACGGTCAATACCAACATCAAGAGAATTATCATAAGGCTAATGCCTTTCATCTGAGCTTTCATCATACTTTTACCTTGTTATTTTTCCGATGGCAAAGATCAGATAAAAGCATTACACGTATAATACATCTGCATGATACTCTTTTTGCGTATTTATTTCAATGACGTTTCATTGCATTTTGTTGAAAAAGCTCCTACCTTTACAAATAAATTGTAAAATAGAAAAAGAATATGAGAAGTTTTGCATCTGACAATAATTCAAGTGTACATCCCCGTATCATGGAAGCATTAATGAAGGCCAATAACGGACATGCACTTGGCTATGGAGATGATCCGTGGACAAAAGAAGCCGCCCACAAAGTGAAAGAACTATTTTCACGTCCATGTGAAGCACTGTTTGTTTTTAATGGCACAGGCAGTAATACTATGGCGCTGCAAATAATGACCCGTCCTTACCATATTATCTTCTGTGCCGACACAGCTCACATTGTTGTAGATGAATGTGGTGCCCCCAGTAAAGCCACTGGCTGTTTCATGCGCACAATTCCTACTCCGGATGGCAAACTGACTCCGGAATTACTAAAACCATTTATGGTTAACTTTGGCATAGAACACCATTCTCAGCCCGGAGCAATTTACCTAAGTCAATGTAGTGAATTGGGAACAATTTATAAACCAGAAGAAATATGCGCATTGACAGAATTTGCACATCGGCATGGACTGTTTGTGCATATGGATGGTGCCCGTATCTCTAATGCCGCGGCAGCATTGGGAATGAGTCTTGATGATATATCAGGAGCATGCGGAATTGACACATTTACTTTGGGAGGAACAAAGAACGGACTGATGGGAGCCGAATGTGTAGTGATTTTCAATCAGGATTTGATAAAGGAAGCACGTTATGCCAGAAAACAAGCCTGCCAATTGGCCAGCAAAATGCGTTATATCTCTTGCCAGTTCACAGCCTTCCTTGAAGATAACCTATGGTTAACATGCGCACAACATGCCAACGCAATGGCGCAACGCTTGTACAAGAAACTTTCCACAATGCCTGATATAAAATTTACCCAAACGGTGGAGAGCAACCAATTATTCTTCATCATGCCGCGTGAAAAAGAAGATAAGCTACAAGAATATTATCATTTCTACTTTTGGAACGAAACCATAGGAGAAATGAGACTTGTTACCTCTTTCGATACAACAGAAGAAGATGTCGACAAACTGATAGCTTGCATAAAGACTCTATAATCATCTCCCGGTTCTCTATCAGGGCAGGCCTTCAGACCTGCCTGTTCTATTTCCAGTCCCTATTCCAAGGCATAAGTACCCGGTGAGGGTTTCCGGACCTGCCCCTGCCGGAGAAAAGACATGGCGGAGCCTTCCGGAGAGTTCCGTGGGAAAGGTACCCACACCCACGGGAAAAAACGGTAGAGGTCACATTTCACACGTGCGTATACAAAAAAAGCCTCCGGAACTTCTTCAAGTCCGGAGGCTTCAATCAAAACGGCGGCTACCTACTCTCCCACTGTGACGCAGTACCATCGGCGTGACAAGGCTTAACTTCTCTGTTCGGAATGGGAAGAG